>Ga0209509_1000876_pt1 | contig 24969 bp, 30 predicted proteins | sample BioC13SIPDNA_FD_185743 | JGI IMG/M metagenome (GOLD analysis project Ga0209509, IMG submission 185743) | Anaerobic biogas reactor microbial communites from Washington, USA - Biogas_R1_A C13 SIP DNA (SPAdes) (version 2) | ecosystem: Engineered > Bioreactor > Anaerobic > Unclassified | place...
TTCTACTTCCTCTGCAATCAAGAGCATGGGTTTCCCGGTTTGAACCACCTTTTCCAATACGGGAAGAACTTCACCAATAGAGGAAATCTTCTTGTCGCTGATTAGAATATACGGGTCTTCCAGAACGGCTTCCATCTTTTCCGTATTAGTAATCATATAAGGAGATATATAACCGCGGTCAAAGTTCATACCCTCCACAACTTCCAGGGAAGTACCAACAGACTGTGATTCTTCAACGGTTATTACTCCATCCCGGCCCACTTTTTCCATGGCGTCCGCTATCAACTGGCCGATTTCAGGATCATCGGCTGATATGGCCGCTACCTGGGCGATAGAGTCTCTTGATTCGACCGGTTTGCTTAGATTCTTGATTTCATCCACAACTACTTTTACCGCTTGGTCAATACCCCTTCTCATAATCATGGGATTGGCTCCGGCAGCAACATTCTTCAGACCTTCTTTTATCATGGCCTGCGCCAGCAAGGTAGCGGTAGTAGTACCATCACCGGCTACATCATTGGTCTTTATGGCAACTTCCTTAACCAATTGGCAACCGAGGTTTTCCCACGGATCCTTGAGGTCGATGTCGCGAGCTATGGTAACACCGTCATTGGTAATGGTAGGTGAGCCAAATTTACGATCCAGCACCACATTTCTTCCTTTAGGTCCCAGAGTAACTTTTACGGCATTGGCTAGGGTATCAACCCCTCTTTCCAATGCTCTTCTTGCTTCTTCACCAAACTTTATTTCTTTGGATAACATCTATGTATCCTCCTTTTAGTTTATTTTTGCCAGGATATCTCTTTGCGACATTACCAGATATTCTTCTCCATCTATCTTGATTTCTGTACCACCATATTTGGAGAAGATGATCTTATCTCCTACTGCCACATCCATGGGCATTCTCTCGCCTTTGTCATTAAAAGCTCCAGGACCTACAGCCAGAACTTCACCTTCCTGGGGTTTCTCTTTGGCGGTGTCCGGTACATATAGTCCGCTTTTAGTTTTTTCTGCAGCCACTTCAGCTACTTTTACCACCAGACGATCTCCTAAAGGTTGAATCTTCAAGGGTATACCTCCTTTATTTGTTTCTTGATTGTTAGCACTCAATGATTGTGAGTGCTAACATTTATTAATAATATTAGGCAAGACCCGTCAAGTATTCAAATGAAATAACCAGCGAAATCCGCCCAATATTTACGATTAATATTATGCTACTGTCTTTTTCTTTTTATACCTCTAAATAACAGCTTTTTTTGAATTCCATAATCTCGTTTAACCCTGCCCACATTCAGCAGCTGAACCAAGCAGAATATCTAAAGCATGATCCAGAGCTGGTAAAACAGCCTCCAAGGATTCTTTAACCCCTTTTACACTTCCCGGCAGGTTGATAATCAAGCTTCGCCCTCGAATACCCGCAACAGCTCGTGATAACATAGCTTTAGGAGTTTTTTGCATGCCATATAGACGCATAGCCTCCGGTATCCCCGGAACCGCCTTTTCAATAACTTCCAGGGTAGCATCGGGAGTTACATCACGACTGGAAAATCCAGTGCCCCCGGAAGTAAGCAACAGGTTGAGGGAAAGCACATCACAAGCATGGATAAGCCGCTTAACTATTTCTTCTTTCTCATCCGGTATCACTTCATAATATTCAAGCTGGTATCCCTGGCCCAGCAGATCTTGGATCTGTTGACCGCTACGATCCTCTCTTTCCCCCCGGGACCCTTTATCACTTATTATTAGTATTCCCACCCGATACACTTTGTTAATCACCTCATCCTATTCAGACTATATCAAGGGGATAAATCCTCATATAATTACAGAACTTCTACCGGATCACCTTTTTTTATGGTTCCCTCTTGTATAACCTTACAGAATAACCCCTCGTAGGGGAGCAATGTTACCCCCAGAGTACGGGTAACCACACTGGGATGATCTTCTTTGCCGATCTGGGAAACCTGCAGGATGGCGTCATCCCCAATCTTTAATTTCCCCCCAACTCCCACCTCTACCAATTCCACTCCTTCAATAAGAAGGTTCTCCGCAAAGGCTCCCGGTCCCACTTGAAGATTATGTTCTTTATTAGCTTTTAACACACTGGCCCAGTTAAGACAGGTTACCTGACGGTCCCATTCGCCTGCATGTCCATCATTTTCGATGCCATAATTTTCAATAAGCCGGGCCTGTTCCACTTCCGTTTTGAGCTGGCCCCTTTCCGGACTTATGCATATTGAATGAAGTTTCCCCTTTTTCATTAAAAGACTCCTTTCTTTCGCCTATCAACCAAAGAGATAGCCTTTTCGGCAAGCTATTCTCTAATAAGGTGACCGCTCTTTCCCCCGCTTTTTTCTAAAAGCTTGATATCGGTAATCTCCATCCAGCGATCTACTGCTTTGCTCATGTCATAGATAGTTAAAGCCGCCACCGATACCGCCGTAATGGCTTCCATTTCCACCCCAGTTTTGCCGGTGGTTTTAACCTCAGCCTCAATAATAATACTGGCATTGACTTCATCAAAAGCAAATTCGAGATTGACGGAAGTAAGATTCAAAGGGTGGCACATAGGAATAAGGGCTGATGTCTGCTTGGCTCCCATAATCCCGGCTATTTGAGCCACTCCCAAAACATCACCTTTTTTAATGGCCCCATCCCTGATTTTTTCCAGGGTTTCCGGCTGCATCTTGACAATAGCTTGCGCAACAGCTACCCGTTCGCTGTCATTTTTGCTGCTTACATCGACCATCCGGGCATAGCCCTCTTCATTAATATGCGTAAAGTTCATCCTTATCCTCCGATTTGATACATCTTGCGCTTGTTTTCCTCTCCCCAGCCATTATTCATATGATGCCGGGCTGGTTTGGCTTTAATGGCCCAAATAAAAAGTTCCTTTATCTCTTCATCGCTGGAACCATTCTTTAGGGCCGTTTTTAAGTTAACCTCCCGTTTGTCATAAAGGCATCCTCTGAGACCACCTTCAGCCGTCAAGCGGATGCGATTGCACTCGCCACAAAAATGGTTGCTCATAGGACTGATAAAACCGAGTGACCCTTCTCCGCCTTCCAGGCTGTAATACCTGGCTGGCCCATTGCCCAGGATACTCTTCTGCGGAGTCAGAACATAGTTTTCCTCAATATAAGCTTTAATATCCTGTGTAGGCATCATCCGCTCCTTTTTCCAGAACAACAGGTCACCCACGGGCATAAATTCGATAAAGCGTACATGCAAAGGATATTTTCGGGCCAGTTCTACAAAATCAATAATTTCATCATCATTAAATCCCCGGATAACTACCATATTAATTTTTACCGGGTGCATATCAAGTTCCAGTGCTTTGAAAATTGCCTCTTTTACCTTGGATAAATCTCCCCGGCGCGTAATATACTTGAATTTTTCTGGAACCAGGCTATCCAGACTAAAGTTAATCCGGTTTAAACCCGCCGTCTTAAGTTCGTCTGCCAAAGCAGCAAATAATGTCCCATTGGTGGTCAAAGCAATATCATCGATACTGGGAATTTGAGCAATATAACTAATCAATTGGGGTACGTTCCTACGAACCAGCGGTTCTCCTCCAGTCAGCCGTATTTTTTGTATTCCTAACTCACTAGCTATCCGAACCAACCTGGCCATTTCCTCCAGGCTTAGAATGGAATAATGGCTCAGGTTATCGACACCGGTCTCAGGCATACAATAGCGGCAACGCAAATTACACCTGTCGGTAAGGGAAATTCGCATATAGTTTATATTTCTTTCGTGTTTATCCAGCATATTTTCCCACCTCCCTGCAGGGAAAAAGCTTGTCCAGCTTAAAAGCAGCCCAATTCACAACCAGAAATCTTGATGCCTGCTTCATTACAGGCTTCTCCCAGCTCCCGAGGATCCATATCCCACTCCCGGGCCAGATCATGAGCTTCGGTACAAGTGATTCTCCCCTGGGGAAATAATTCCTTTAGCTTTTCCATCAGTTCCTTCTGATCGGTCACCTTCAACACCTCCACAAAAAAAATCACCCCGGACAAGGGGTGTTATTAAGCACTACACTTAATCTTACTCCTTTCCAAACGGGAGGCACAGAGGTTTCCCTCCATACCCAATCGCTCAACCGCCATAGCCTTTACCTTAGGCTGGTGTGAGTCGGAGTTAATTACGCTTAATATTATACAACAAGAGATTATATACTACAATTAGCTACAAATAGGCTTGGGGTACTTGTTAAGATTTCCTGCTTTGCTATATGATAAATACTTAAAAAGAATAACCTGGGAGTAAGAAGCCCGTCTTTCTGTGGTATTATTAAATGGAAAAGCAAGCGTTGAGATGTAAAGGGTAAGAAGGGAGGAACATTTGATGCAAAAGGACGCTGATAGTTAGTAATAATAAATCTGCGTTCATCAGCGTTAAGAATATCCTGTAATACCCCTATTTTCATCAAGTTACTTGTGTTCTAAGCATAGTGGTTTATCAATTTCTTCTTAAGGCGGGAGGTGATTTTCATGTCTTCTTTGCAGTGGATTTTGATAGCTGTAGTCTTTGGAGCCATTGAAATCTTTACTGTTGGTCTCTGGTTTCTCTGGCTAGCTCTTTCTGCATTGCTGGTGGCAGCCGCAGCTGCCTTCAAACTGCTGCCTGGCTTGGAGGGCCAGTTGCTTTTATTTGCTTTTTTTACTCTTCTCTTCATTCTATTTACCCGGCCTTTAGTGCTGAAATTCTTTAAAACCAATGATACCGCCAGCAATGTCAAGGCTTTGGTAGGCCAGCATGGAATATGCCTTAGTAGTATCACCCCGCTGGAATATGGGCAGGTTAAAGTCAATGGTGAAGTGTGGACAGCATTTTCCCAGCAAGAAATTGAGGAAGATACTCGCATTGTGGTTGCTGGAATTGACGGGGTCAAGCTCTTAGTGGAAAAAGCCGAACTGGAAACAAGCAAGTAAAGGATAAAAGCACTGCAAAAACCCTTTTTGTTGTTAAGGATTACAAATATCCCGACAAATAATATTTATTACTTTTGCAGTGCCCTCAAGTATATTTAAAAAGGAGTGACGATAATGGATCTGGTATTAGGATTGTTTGTCAATTTCATACTGGTAATCTTTGTTATTATGCTGGCCTTTTCCTCTATCAAGATAATTAAACAGGCTACCGTGGGCATAGTAGAAAGGCTGGGCAAATACCATAAGAGTGCTGAACAAGGTATCAATGTAATCATTCCCTTTATTGATCGTTTCCGGGCCATAGTAGACCTGCGTGAACAGGTGGTTGATTTTCCGCCCCAACCGGTTATAACCAAGGATAATGTCACCATGATGATTGATACTGTAGTCTATTACCAGGTTACTGACGCCTTTAAATACACTTACGAGATTGCTCGCCCCATCCTGGCTATTGAGAACCTGACCGCCACCACCTTGAGGAATATCGTAGGTGACCTGGAATTGGATGAGACTCTTACCTCCCGTGACCTAGTCAACACCAAACTGCGGACTATACTAGACGAAGCTACGGACAAATGGGGTATTAAGGTCAACCGGGTGGAGCTGAAAAATATTTTACCTCCACAGGATATTCAGACGGCCATGGAAAAACAGATGCGAGCCGAAAGAGAAAAAAGAGAAGCCATCTTAAGGGCTGAAGGGCAAAAAACCGCTGCTATACTGGAAGCGGAAGGCCAGAAACAAGCGGCGATTCTTAACGCGGAAGCTGTCCGAGAAGCAGCCATCAAGGAAGCAGAAGGAATGAGACAAGCCCAGATATTGCGGGCCGAAGGTGAAGCCCAGGCTATCTTAAATGTACAAAAGGCTGTTGCCGACAGCCTGGTGATGATTAAGGAAGCCGGAGCCGATAACAAGGTGCTGGCTATTAAATCCCTGGAAGCCTTAAAGGAAATCGGTGATGGGCAGTCCACCAAGCTGATTATTCCCAGTGACCTGGCGGGTCTGGGGGGAGTATTCGCTGCCCTGAAAGAAGCGGTGGAGAGTAAGGATTAAGGGACTATTTTATTAGGTGTGGTCGTTAGGAGTCAGAAGAGAGATTATTGGGCATCGGGCCTCTGAGATCAGAAGAGCTACCCTGCTTCATCTTACTATTCAACGGCTACTAATTCATCCTTCGCCCGGAACTCAATGCTTAATTGATTATCAGCATTGAGTGCCGGGTGTTTAGAAGAACTTCCAGTTAATTGCCAGTTCTGATTTTTCCGTCACTATCCAGTGTACTGGAATATCCAGGGAATCAGGAAAGCTGTCATCAATTATCTGGAATTCGTAGCAAGCACCGCAAAGGAAAACCCTTTCCTCCATCCCGGCCAGGAAGCGGTCATAATACCCTTTTCCATAACCCAGGCGATACCCCTGGGTATCAAATACCAGTCCCGGTACCAGGATCACATCAATCTCTGCTGCCGGGACTGCTGGCCCCAACGGTTCTCTAATCCCGAAAGGCCCGCTAGCGGTTTGTTCCCGTCCCCGGAACTCAACTGCTACCATTTCTCCGGCACTCTCTACCCGGGGTAGAAAAATCCTTTTACCTTGACCTCGCTGCTGCTCCAAAAAGGGACGCAAATCCACCTCATTTTTTACTGATGCAAAGCCCATAATACCTTTCGCCTGGCGCAGAGGTTCCAGCTCTTCCAGGCGACAGCATATACGCCGGCTGAGTTCCTCTGCTTCAGATGCTGCCATAGCATTTCTGGCCTCTAACATCCGCTTTCTTAATGATTGTCTTACAAGCCACCTGTCTTCCATGGATTTCCTCCCCTATTTATTCTATTTTAACCTTGCGATGTTTCCTAAATTGCAGATAATATAAAACTGCCGCCAGGGCAAAAAGAATCAGGCTATAGGTCTGGCTGGTGGAAAAAGGACCGTACATTACCAGGTTGGCCCGGAAAAATTCCAAAATGAAACGGTAAAGCGAGTAGAGCAATAGATAAAGAAGAAAAACCTGCCCGGGAAACTTTTTACGAGGGTAAAACCAGATTAGAAAAAGGAAAATCAGCATATTTATCCCGGAGCTGTAGAGCTGGGTAGGATGACGGGGTAGATGATCCACCAGGGGGAAAACCACTCCGGGGACTGAAGTACAAACCTTGCCATAACAGCAACCAGCCAGGAAACAGCCGATTCTTACTATAGCATAACCCAGAGCGGCAAAAGGAGAAAATATATCTGCCAGTTTCCAAAAATGAAGCCGCTTTTTCCAGACATAAATCACCAGTCCCAAAAAACCTCCCAACAAAGCACCATACCATACCAGTCCGGCAAAGCCATTGGGGCCGGGGAGAAAAATTAACAGTGGTTTAAGAAAAAGTTCCCTTTCATAGATAAAAACATATAAGAGGCGAGCTCCCAGCAATCCAGCAAGAACCATGACTAAAACCAGGTCGAGAACCATGTCCTCATCCCAGCCTTCTTTTCTCATCAAAATCCTGGCCCCAACTATGGCCACAATCACTGCCACTGCCAACATAAATCCCCAGGAATAGACAGCTACTGGACCAATCTTTATTAATACCGGGTACAAGCTTTCACTCCTCACTTTCCTATTTATCCACAAGGAGATAATATTCTATAATCGGGATATCATTCTACTCATAGGACAAATACTAAATAAGCTTAATGTCAACGAACTGCGGAATATGAATTATCAACAGACTTATCCACATTATCCACAGGCATTTTTCACAGGGACAATAGGCTGGGATAGGCATTTAATGAAAGAGGGGCAAAACTCCTATTTCCATAATGATAATGGGCATTGGCGGCAATCATGGCAGCATTATCAGTACAGAGTTGCAGGGAAGGATAGACAAGCTTCAAACCTGCTTCTTTAGTCCTCTTTTTCATCAAATTACGCAATTCCTGGTTAGCGGCCACACCACCTGCCATCATAATCGTTCTGACTTGATACTTTGCTGCCGCTTTGATGCTCTTTTCCACCAGGACTTCAACCAACGCCGCCTGGAATTCGGCAGCCATATCAAAGACATTGGCCTGGCCCCTGCGCTGTAATTTGTTCCACTGGTTCATAGCGGCGGTCTTGAGGCCGCTAAAGCTGAACTCGAAATCATTCCTATCCAAAAAAACCCGGGGTAACTGTAACTGGCCAGCTCTTCCTTTCTTGGCGGCTTCCTGTATGGCCGGTCCGCCGGGATAACCCAGGCCTAAAAAGCGGGCTACTTTGTCAAAAGCCTCCCCAGCTGCATCATCACGGGTCTCTCCCAGCACTTCCATCTTATTCGGATTGCTCATCAAGAGAAGACTGCTGTGGCCCCCGGAGACTACCAAACATACGGCCGGGAATTCAATATCCTTATGCTCCAGAAAGTTAGCATAAATGTGCCCGTGCAGGTGGTTTACCGCAATCAGCGGTCTGTCCAGCGCATAGGCAAAAGCTTTGGCAAAAGATACTCCCACCAGCAAAGCTCCGACCAGTCCAGGTCTATTGGTTACCGCTACCGCATCAATATCAGAATAAGTCAGCCGGGCTTCGGAAAATGCTCTTTGCACTACCCCGGCAATATTTTCGATATGCTTGCGGGAAGCAACTTCCGGAACCACCCCGCCGAACTGTTGATGTATATCAATCTGGGAATTAACTACGTTGGATAGGATTTCCTCGCCGTTGCGCACTATGGCCGCCGCCGTTTCATCGCACGAGGTTTCAATTCCTAGAATTAGACTTTCCTGCACTAAACCACCTCTTTTCTTATAAATCCCCCGCGTTTCGAGTATCTCAAGGGAACGGTTCGAGACTAGTGAAAAAGTACCCTCTGAGTGTCATTTTAAATCTTCAATGGAAAATGCTAATACCTAAAGGATGCCATTTTTACGGTTTTGCTGAGAATACGTTTCGTTGGATACAACCCCTCAGATTAGCAAATTCACGACTTTTCTGCGGTCTCGGACGGTTCTTCTGATATCCTTACTTTCCTTAAAACAAATACTTGGTCATAAGCAAAGCGTCCTCCAAATTATCGGAATAATATTCCCGGCGCAGGCCGGTCTGGATATAACCCAATTTCCTGTACATGGTTAAGGCGGCCAAGTTGGAAGGTCTTACTTCCAGCATAATAGAAGCCGCTTTTTTATTGCGTGCCTCTTGCTCCAGTCTCTCCATCAGGGCCCGGCCCATACCCTGCTGGCGGAAATATCTGTCTACTGCTACATTGGTAATATGCGCTTCCTCAAATACCACCCAAATACCAGCATAAGCTGCTACTTCACCCCGGACATCGCAAACCAGATAGCTGGCATATTCGTTATCAAACTCCTTGAGGTAAGAATCTCGTGACCAGGGCAGGGTAAAAGATTCATTTTCAATTATCATCACCCGGTCAATATCTTTTATGGTCATTTTTCTTATAAGAAAACGGGTATTTATCATGTCATTGAGCTCCCGAAACAGAGTAATAGTTTGACTCCACTGCAAAAACCCCTTTTGTTGCATAAGGGTTGCACAAATATACGAAGGGAGCGTTGGCGAGCAGTATATTTATACAAGCCAATCATTGAGCTCCCTTTCCCAAACGGTATTCAGCTTCGGACAACCTGATATAATGGGGGCGCAGGCTGAACAGATTTTCTAATTCCCCAGTCTCCAGCTTCAACATAGCCAGACTGGCTATGGAGGCAGCCCGAGGATACATCAAGTGCGGTGCTGCCACCAGCATTTTCTCCCCCAGGGTCTTTTGAAAATACTCTTCATAAGGGTAATAAGCATCCCCCAGAAGTAGAATTTTTTTCCGGCCAAATTTATGGGCTAAATGCAGAGCTTGTTCAACAAACTCAGCCGGTGAACAGGCAGACATTTCCACCAGTCTCCGTGGCAGGGCAGCGGAAACATCATAGAAACAAGTGTAAACCTCCTGTTTCCTGGCATCAAGCAGAGGGCAAACCAGGTCCTGGCTGCGATGCATATTATAAGCCAGGGCATCAAGAGTGGCAACTGTTACTAACGGCTTACCGCTGGCCAGGCAGAGTCCTTTGGCGGTAGCCATGCCTATGCGCAAGCCTGTGAAAGAGCCAGGTCCGGCGCTTATAGCTACAGCCGCCAGATCGTCAATACTGCATTCACATTCTCTTAAAACCCGGTCAATCATGGGCATCAAGGTTTGAGAATGGGTCTTTTTATAATTGCTGAACTCTTCTTTCAAAAGTTTATTGCCATCCAGCAGTGCTATCCCGGCTACCGGTGTAGCACTGTCAATAGCCAGTATCAACAAAAGCCTTCAACTCCTCCAACTTATGCTGGTATTTATCTCCCTGGGCGCAAATCTCCACTACTCTTTCCCGCTCATAGTCATCATCACAGAGACTGATGTTTATAAACATGGCTTCCCGAGGAAATTGCCCCTCCCCGGCCTCCGGCCATTCAATCAGGGATATGCCGTCCCCATCCAGGTATTCTTCCCATCCCAAATCATGGAGATCACAGTTTTCCAAACGATAGAGATCAAAGTGATAGATGGCGATGGAGGCTGGATAGATATTCAACAGGGTAAAGGTAGGACTGTTCACCCGCCCGCTGTAACCCAGGCCACGAGAAATACCTCTTACCAGTGTAGTCTTACCCGCTCCCAGAACTCCGCGTAAATAGACAATGTCTCCCTTTTCCAGAACCCGGGCGAGATTATAGCCTAATTTCCGCATCTCATCATCACTTTTCACTGTAATATGCAAAAAATCACCTCTTGTTTTCCCGCTGGGAAGCATTACTCCTGGGTCAGGGTTTTTCTTTAAGCATCGGAAGAAACTGCTTAAGCAGTTTCACCACAGCGCTGCAACGGGGCGAGGGATTATAACCCGGCCGCCTGTTTTTTTAATAGGAACCCGCTCGCTAACGGGGGACATGTTTTACCTCGTTATACTCATCTCTAATAATCTGAAAGTCCTGCCAGGCCGGTCTTTTATAAGACGGGTTGCGCAACAATGCTGCGGGGTGGTAAGTAGCCATAATCTTAACCCCCTGCCGGTTGAACCACCTGCCCCGGATTTTGGAAACACTCGCTTTAGGATCAATGACCACTTGGCTGGCCATGGCTCCCAGGCAAACGATAATAGCCGGCTGCATTATCCTTATCTGTGCCTCCAGGTAATTCCGGCATTCTCTCACTTCATCAGGATTGGGCAGGCGATTACCGGGTGGACGGCATTTAACCACATTACTAATATAGACCTGAGCTCGCGGGATTTCCGCTGCCACCAGTATTTTATCCAGCAATTGCCCGGCCTTTCCTACAAAGGGACGCCCCTGTTCGTCTTCATCCTTCCCCGGTCCTTCTCCAATAAACATTATTCTGCTCTTTAAGTCCCCATCACCGAATACTACCTGCTGGCAGCCACTACGCAAGCGGCAGTTATTGCAGTTACGCGCCAGTTCCTCCAGCAGAGCAACCTCTTGAATTCCGGGAAATGCTTCCTCTACTTTTATCCCAGGCAGGAATGGGGAGCTGATTTCTTTAGCAGCAACCTGCTTCTCTTGGCGATATAATTCCTCACCCGGCAGTAGCTCAAATAAACTTGGCTGTTCAGAACTCATTCTTTCCCCTCCCGTCTCTTTTTAGTCCATCTATATAACGATTTTCCAATTTTGTGATATTCTCCATCATCTCCAGGAGAGTTAGTAGGTGCTTGAACAAATAAGATATTGCAGGAGAGAACCTTAATCCCTCACTCCTCACCTTTCTTATTATGATTAATTTTATCACTTCCTGCTAACTCAGAGTGAAAAATGTAGGAAACCGGTAGGACAATTATCCCACCGGCCCTTTAAAATCAGCCTATCAACATTCTCTAATCTATTACTCTTCCCGCCACCCCTCCAGCAGTCGGTATAGATCCGTAAAACCATTACCTATTCTCCAAAAAGAAACTCCTCCCAATCGATTTTCCTGAACCAGATTGAGTTTTTCCCTCAGACTGGCTTCGTTTTCCAACCAAATTTCGTGATACTTTCCCTCTTCGTCATAATAGCTGTAGCGGGGGCTCATACTCTGGTAATCAAAATCCTTTTGCAGCTCGTACTTTGCTTCCAATGCTTCCAGCTTTGGCGCTGTAATCGTAACCGCATTCTTCCCTGCACCCCAATCATATCCATAGGTAGGCAAACCCAGCAGTATTTTGTCCTGAGGAATCACGCTTCGCATATAACTGCAAACATCTCTCACCCACCAGAGGGGCGCCACCGGTCCTGGTGCCGTTGTACGATAACTATAGTCATAAGCCATTACAACGACTGAATCTGCGATCTGTCCAATCTTTTTATACTCATAACCAACCGGCCATTTTTCTTTGCCGGTACGGGCAAATACAGCCACCGAAAGCTCTTTGTCCGTTCCCAAAGAGGTCTTCAACTCTTGGAGAAACAAGGTCAAATTCCCGGCATCACCTGGATCCAGTAATTCAAAATCAATATTCACTCCATCATAACGGTCTTTTTTTACTACATCCAGTAGATTGGCGATCAAACGAGCACGATTTTCCGGATTGTTCAGCAACTGGTGCAAAGCATCCTTCCCCATGAGAACAACACTAGCATGAGTTTTTACCCCTTTGCTCCGCGCTAAATCCAGGGCCTCAGCAAAGCGATCCTGGTATTCATAAAACAGTTCTCCCCGCCCGTTGGTTTCAAACCAGCGGAAAGCCACATCAGAAAATATATCAATATTCTCCTGGTGCTCAGCGAAGGAACGGTAATAGTAAGCAAAAACCCGTGGTTGGTACTTAAAACTGATTAGCACTTCGCTATTCTGAGTATCCCAGTCTACTATTGCTCCCAGATTCTCGCTCAGGAAGCGCAGGGGGATAAAGGTTCGATCGTCCAATATATACGGCGGAGAATCCAGGAAACGCTTTTCCCCATCAACCCAGGCCTCATTACTGCCGATAAACATTTCTATATATTTACCCAGGCAATTCATCGCCACCTTGCGCAAGGAGGCATCCCAAAACACCTCTCCTTGCAGAGCTTCATCTTCCACCACAAAACGGACCGGGACCATGGCCCGGTTGTTGATTATTTGGGCTCCCGGGCTAAAACTGCGCAGCTCGCCATTGATTCTTATTCCGGGACTGGATGCTATTGTAACGGCGGGAAAAATCAGGAGATATGTAAAAGCCAACAGCACCACGAATAATATGTACTTATCGAATCTCAATTTTAACACCTCATTAAATTATACTTGAACTATTAAAGCTACTTTTCACCTCCGTATCTTAAATGAAAAGCAAGGAGTGAGGGCCCTCTAATGAACCTGTTTAAGGCGAGGAAAAAGGGCCTGGAGATCGCCCAGGGGCAGATATACCATATTATCCTGGTTTACAACAGCAAGTATAACCATATCCTCACCGCTATATTCTTCGCTATAAAAGCCCAGGACACATACGGTCATCATTACTCCGTTAAGATAAACCGTATATAAATCACCTTTATTCACGCCTATTCCCCCAAATTATCCCATCAACCATGGCTAAACTTACCCGGGAGCGAAAATCAAACGGATGTCCATCAAATATTACCAGATCGGCCCGTTTACCTGACTTGATGCTGCCCAACTCGTCTTCTACCCCCAACAAGCGAGCCGGGAAAGTAGTTATAGCCTGCAGAGCCATATCTTCATCCAGTCCTTCTCGTACAGCCAGAGCTGCACAAACTCGCAGGTGCTCCACTGGAATCACCGGGTGATCGGTAATAAAAGCGAAATCAACCCCGGCTTGGGCCAGGGCTGAAGCCGTTTTAAACGATACTTCCTTCATTTCCACCTTGGCCCGGTTTACCAGCAAAGGCCCCAGGAATACAGCTACATTCCTCTTCCGCAGTTCATCTGCAATTAAAAAGGCTTCGGTTCCATGCTGGATTATGAGATTAAAGTCAAATTCATCCCTGATACGCAGGGCCGTTAAGATATCATCCGCCCGGTGAGCATGCAGTAAAAGCGGCATTTCCTTTTTCAATACTTTTATCAGGGCTCCCTGTTTGTACTCTTCCCGGGGTTCCCGTCCTTCTTTTGCCATTTCCTGAGACGCCACATATAAGGCTTCCCGAAGTAAAGAAGCATTGGCCATCCTGGTTAGTGGTGTTTTCTTCTGCTCGCCGTAGACCCGCTTGGGGTTCTCCCCCAGAGCGGCCTTCAATCCCCAGGGGTTTTTAAATACCATTTCCCCCGAAGAGGTTGCCAAGTGTTTTAAAAAAACCGCCTGGCCCCCAATAATATTGGCACTTCCCGGCATAGACAGGGCTCGGGTAACGCCACCCCGTAGGGCATCGCTGAAAGCCAAATCATGGAAGTTTATTCCGTCAACTGCCTGCAAATAGGGGGTAACCGGATCACTGCTTTCGTTAACATCGTCACCCTCGTTCCGATATATTTCCTCCTCCAGGCCTATATGGGTATGGGCATCAATAAAACCAGGTAAGACATATTTTCCGGCGGCATTAATCACCTGGCAGTTTGGGGGAAGGTCCTCATTTTTCCCTACTGACTTGATAAATGCTCCCTCAACTAATATAACCCCATTATCTATGGTTCCTGCTTCATCCATGGTCAATATCTTTCCACCAGTAATTGCGATCAATTGAAAATACCCCTTCCGCCGTATATTATCCTATGAAAATTAAAACTTAACTGTTCAATGCTTCCGATAGTATAATCTACCTGTTATTTTGGCCTATATACGGCCTCAAAGAGATACATTATTATGAAAAAATAGGCGAGGCTTGTTGTTGATGTGATATTGGGCAAAATGCCGCTTGAGGAATCTCTGCAGAAGCAAATACTTACTTGTATCTATTTCCTATCAACAACAACAATCACTGTTACTTTTTCTTCTTCTATTTTGTAAACCACTCTCAGATTGCCAACTCTGTACCTCCTCAATAGCCTCGTTGGTGCCATCAGGAGCCCGGGCGCTTACTCTCATTCCCACTCCCGCTTCCCTGACCACCTGATGATGAAAGCTGTTAACTCTGGCGGTACGGGAAACGCTTATGAAATATGTTTACGAATATATGAAACAACTTCATCGGGTGAGATGTCCAAAGCTATGGCAAACTCTTCATTCAAGTGTTTTTCAGCAGTATTCAGCAAACCTTCATCTGTAGTGGTTAATTTTTTGTTTACGGCCGATCTGGCTTTTTTCTCTTGATACAGAGTCTTGATAATTTTGACCCATTCTTCGGTTTTTCCAGTTCGAAGCGCAGCTTTAAACTGATTGGTTCTCTGCGTATCATTATCTATCCAAGAGGTTGTTTCAATGTCAGGCATCCTGGCTATTAGAGATAGAACGTCATTTTTGGTACTGATTGCTCTCATCATAATATTGGAGTTTTTTACCGGGACCATAATACTCGTTATGCTGGTGTTGTAAACGGGTTTTAAAATGTAATATTCGGTTTCATTGCTTTTGTCATAATTATCTTTTCGAATATCTGCAATCTGACATACCCCATTTAAACCATACACAACATAATCTTTTACTTTGAACATGGGTTTTTCTCCTTCCTTTTTGGACATAGCCGGTTGTTTTTCGAGCGAGTAAAGAGTGGATTCTCACTGAATAGTACTACATGCAGGTCAGTAAGTAGTTGAGGATAAGCGGCATGAAATCTATATCCATTAGTTGATAGCATCCTTCTCGAGTTCTAGACCATTTTTATTGCCTGATGCACTTTATAAACGGTGTCGATCATAATTATGCATTCGATTTCATTGATTCTTGATACGTGCTTCTCCAAACTTTCGATAAAGCTGACAATATATTTTTGGATGTACTGCTCCCCCAGTTCAGTCGCCCTCACCAATACAACCCGTTTATCAAAATCTGGGGTGAATTTTTCCAGAATATTTAATTCAACCATCTCATTAATAACCTTTGTAGTATTGGGAAGCAATAATCCGGATTCCTTGCTGATATCAGAAATGCGCGGCCTGCCCGTATAATGGTTGAGTTTATAGATCACGTTCAGAATACGAAAATAGACAGGTTTTATGTTGGGCGGCAGCTGCGGCAGCAACGCGACTGCCTCCTTGGCGCATTGAAGCGCATCCAAAATATTGTTAACCAATTGTGTTTCAATCTTATTCAGCAAACAACACCCCAAATACTTATATAATATAATTATAATATATAAGTATTTGGCACAAATGTCAAGAACCTGAATATTATGGTGCAGAGAGCGATCATCTGGGTATTAATACATTAGATTTTAGCCTGATTCAAAACGACACGGGGGTCGTTCCCTACACACCCTTCGGTACGCACGCTATGCATATTTATAACTTTTTGCAGTGACATCATAATTAACCCCATTTTAATCTGCCTGTTATTTTGGCCTATATGCAGCCTCGATCAATGCCCGAAACAATCTACGGGAATATTCATCCCGCAAGAATTCGGGATGCCATTGAACTCCCAGCCAAAAGTTTTTATCTATGCTCTCAATAGCCTCAATAGTACCGTCAGGAGCCCGGGCGCTTACCCTCATTCCTACTCCCGCTTCCTTGACCGCCTGGTGATGAAAGCTATTCACTCTGGCTTCGTGACTGTCCAGAATCCGGGCCAGCAGAGTTTCTTTATATACTAATATATCATGAAAAGGATAATGGCGCGGAGCATTTTGCTCATGACTCATTCCTGTAACCAAATCCTGATCAAGCTTTCCGCCGGAGGCCACGGAAAGCAGTTGACAGCCCCGGCAGATTCCTAAAACCGGGATGTTTTGGAGCAGCAGTCTTCGGGCCAGCATAAGTTCAAAGGAATCCCTTAAGGGGTTTATCTCACTTAGACCCGTTGCGGGAACTTCTCCCCAGTAAAAGGGATCAATATCCCCGCCCCCGGAGAAAATAAAAGCATCACAAATATCCAGATACTCGTCAACCAGCATAGCATCATCCAGGGCAGTAAGGATAAGGGGCACTCCTCCGGCTTCTCTAACGGAAACAACATAAGCTTCTCTTAAACAATAAAGACTTTCAGCCGCATTATGGTTGGCGCAAATACCTATTATCGCTTTCATTGTTCCTCCTTTCCTCTCCCCGGTATCACCGGGTTCATTTCTAATAATATAATCCAAGTCTCCCCAAAAAAATAACAGGTTCTGGCTTAGAACCTGCTAAGTATGCTGCAAAGATTGGCATCCTTTATCCTGACGAACGACAAGCGTGTTCCGATACCCACCATCCGTTTTCCGTCCTCCGTCCTCCGATTTATTATGTAATCAGACTTCCGATAAACCCAGGCTGATGTTTAGAGCCTGGTCAACCTTGTTCATGGTATCGTCATTTAAAACGGCTATTCGTTGTTTTAGTCTGGTTTTGTCAATAGTCCGTATCTGTTCGGCCAGGATTACCGAATCCCTCTCCAGCCCGTATACTGCTGCTTTGAGTTCGATATGAGTAGGTAATTTGGCCTTATTAATCTGGGCGGTAATAGCAAGAATAATGGTAGTGGGACTGTACTGGTTGCCTATATCATTTTGCACAACCACCACTGGCCTGACGCCACCCTGTTCTGACCCGATCACCGGGTTTAGTTGAGCAAAATATATTTCACCTCGTTTGATCATCTATCCAATCACTCCATTAAATTTTCTATGGAATTGACCAGGGCTTCCTCCTCCACTCCACTATTCTTACAGGCAATATTCAGATTAATTTCTGCCATCTCCAGGTAACCCTTTTTCATTTGTTCTATGGCCATTAATCTTTTGCGCTCCCCAAGATAAAACTTTATGGCTTCCCGGACAATCTGACTGCGGTTTTTACTTTCCTCCAGGGTAATATGATCAACCTCTGACAGTAAGCTTTCTGAAACAGTAATTATAATTCTTCTTGAGGCTGGCAAAGCGAGCACCTCCAAAAATGATTTCCGTTCGATACTATTAATTAATTATAATTAATTACTAGGCATGCTCGCAAATCCAATAATTACATTCCGCCAGCTTTTACATGCAACCGCGGCACCCGTGCACTAACCGCACATACTATTTCATAATTGATGGTACCCAATATCCGGGCCAAATCATCCGCAGTCACCCCATCTGACGGCTTTCCAAAAAGTATCACTTCATCTCCTTCTTCCACCCTCTTCAGGCCACTAACATCAAACATGCATTGATCCATACATATCATTCCAATTGAAGGTACTTTTTCCCCTCTGATAACAGCGGTGGATCGGTTGGATAATAAGCGATGGTATCCATCAGCATAGCCAATGGGCACAGTTGCTACCCGGGTCGCTTGCTGACAACAAAAGGTTCTGCCATAACTTACATAATGACCCGGCTCCAAAACCTTAAGAAAACTGATCCGGCTCTTCAAAATCATGGCCGGGATGATATCCAGGCCCAACCTTTTCATGTCTTCCGATGGATAAAGGCCATAGAGGACAATTCCCGCTCTCACCATATTTAGATGGGCTTCAGGAATATCCAATAGAGCAGCACTGTTGGAACAATGCTTTAGGGGAATGAAAAGGCCTCCCTTCTCCAGATTACTTACAAAATTGGAGAATACTCTGAGCTGTTCATAAGTAAAGCTCTTGTCTTTAGCATCAGCATCCGCAAAGTGGGTAAATATTCCTTCTACTTCGATTCCGGGCAGGGCGGCAATTTCCTGTATCAGTGCAAGTGATGACGGGATTGGAGCGAAACCCAAACGTCCCATGCCGCTGTCAATCTTAATATGCACCCGGGCTGACCGGCTTAGCTTGCTTGCTGCCTGTGAAAGGGCCCGAGCAAAGGAAAGGGAAAAAACACTTGCACTTATATCGTATTCAACCGTTGCTTCAGCAAATTCCTCCGGAATAAAGCCAAGTACTAGTACTGGAGCCTTGATTCCCTCTTCCCTTAAATGAATGGCTTCATCCAGACTGGCTACACCCAGCCATTCCACACCCTCTTGCAGGCAGGCCCTGGATACTTCTAGCATGCCATGCCCATAAGCATCTGCTTTTACTACTGCCATTATCATCGCCGGGCTAACTTTATTTCTGACCATAAGTATATTGTGTTTTATGGCTGTTAAGTCTATTTCTGCCCAGGTTGGTCTTCTATTATCCATTCTTTTTTACCAGCGACTTCAAAATATCATTGCGGGAGATTATACCCACCAGCTTTCCATGCCGGACCACAGGCACCCGGTTAACCTGTTTATCCTGCATGATTTCTACGATTCTACTTACTTCCGTGTCTTCTTCCACCATTATCACTTTGGTGGTCATGGCATCTTCAACCTGTGATGCGGTAAATTTTTTAAGATTATTATTAAATCGTATGGGGTTTTCCAGAAAAATAATACTGTCAAATAAAGTAACATAGAAAGGCATCTTCAATTCACCGGCTTTAACTATTAAATCCTTTTCCGTCACTATCCCTATCACATGCCTGTCGGCATCAACTACCGGGACTCCGCTTATTTTCTCTTCCAATAAAATTCGCGCTACCTCTTCCAGGCTATCATTTTTACTTACGCTGATAACTTCCCTGGTCATTATGTCTTTAGCTAGCATCTTACACACTTCTCTCCCTGTATTAATTTTAATCAATGCAAAAAGTAATAAATATTATTATGCAAGATAAGCTCTTGGCAATGCTTATCATCTCTCAAATTGCTGCATAATATCCGGCAGGCTGTTTAGAATATCACCCGCCAGCAATCCCCGCTGCCCCTTTATTTCGGCCGCCCAATCTCCAGCCAGCCCGTGTAAATATACCCCGGCAATAGATGCATCCAGAGGCCTCAAGCCTTGAGCCATAAGCCCGGTTATCAGGCCGCAGAGTACATCACCACTTCCGGCAGTCGCCATTCCCGGATTACCTGTAATATTCAAGAAAATTTCTCCGGCTGCACCGGCAATTATTGTCTTATTTCCCTTCAATACCAAGGTGACTCCCCATTGCTGGGCAAATTCTCGCGCCACTGCAATACGATTGGACTGGATTTCCTCAATATTCTTTCCCGTAAGCCGAGCCATCTCACCGGGATGAGGGGTAAGAACCACGGGAACCTGGTGATCCTTCAGTATGTTTAAATCCTCAGCCAGAGCGTTAAGTCCATCGGCATCTATCAATACGGGAATACCAGCCTTTTTCAAAAGTGAATGAAGTATGGCAGGTGCTTCAGGAAAACGAGACATCCCCGGGCCGATAGCACAGGCTGAAGCCCGACCCAGCAAGCCTTCAATAAGGGGCAAAGCCTCCAGAGCTATGGTCCCCTGCTTGCTCTCCGCCAGCGGGCTGCTCATTATTTCCATCCATCCGGCATCAACCACTCCCAGCAGTGACTCGGGAACCGCTGCCGTTACCAGTCCCGCACCACTTTTAAGGGCGGCACCGGCGGCCATGATTACCGCTCCGCTCAAACCTGGTGAAGCTCCTATAAGCAGGGCATGGCCGTAAGTTCCCTTATGTGATTCAGGATGGCGGGGTCCAAGCCAGGACATAACCATAGCTTCGCTTATCAAGCTAGTCTTCAAGCTTTTATCCTGTAAAAGCGGGGCCGGAATGGATATATCGGCAACACTCAAGGTACCAACATAGTCTTTTCCCGGCTCCAACAACAAACCGATTTTCGGTAAGGCAAAACTTACCGTGTGGGAAGCCCGGATAGCTTCCCCATAAACCCTACCACTATCGGCCTCAACCCCGGTGGGAATGTCCACTGCCACAACCAGTGCTTTGCTCCAGTTGACCATCCTTACTATCTGAGAATCAAAATCATTCATCTGCCCCTGGAAACCGATACCATAGATGGCATCAACAATAAGATCACAGGACAAAAGTGCTAGCATCAATCTATCCAGGTCTTCCTCCACCTGCAGTGGAAAGATGTTCCGGCTCATCCGGGAAAGTATTTGGTAGTTGGTATATGAATCCGGGGTCATTTCATTACTGCCGGCCAGCAAGAAAACATCAACATGAATACCGGCATTAATAAGATGACGAGCCACCACCAGCCCATCTCCCCCGTTATTACCTTTCCCGGCCAAAACAACTACCTTATCGGACTGGCTGCTTTCCAGCAAATCTTCAATAACTTCCACCGTTCTTATTCCGGCATTCTCCATAAGGATAAGGCTGGGAATACCATATTCGCTGGTAGCTTTACTATCAATATCCTTCATTTCCCGGGCGGTAAGTATTTTCACTATTTATCACCCTTTCTCTGCAATTACTACAGCAATCGCCTGCTCCTGTGAGTGGGAGAGGCTCAATGATAATTTTCTTATGCCCTGTTCCCGGCATATTTCTGCTGCGATTCCGTGCAAAAGCAACTCTGGACGTCCATCCTCAAGGCTCAAAACCTCAACATCATTGAAGGCTACTCCTGCAGTAAAAGCCGGATGCAGCTTGCGTAGTGCTTCCCGCGCCGCAAAACGCACGGCCAGAGAAGGATAGGGATTTTTCTTGCTAAAGCAATATAATCGTTCCTGCTCCGTAAACAAGCGCTGCAGAAGCCTGGGAGTCCGGGTAAGCGCTTCTTTTACTCGTTCAATTTCTATTATATCTATTCCCACTAACAATTACATTTTCCTCCTGCTTGAGCTTATACTTATTAGTATAACAAAACACAAAAACCCTGAAACCATTTCAGGATTCAGGGCGGTGTGGGCGGGCTCTAAACTACAGCTTCACTCATATCCACCAGCTCTGTCTTTTCCTTTTCATTCAGTATTCTATCCATATCCAGCAGAATTAACAACCTGTCATCCAATTTTCCCACCCCGGTAAGATAGTCAGCCGCGATTCCCCCAATCACTGCCGGTGGAGGCTCAATGCTTTCGGTAGACAGACGCAAAACCTCACTTACTTCATCAACAATGATTCCTACGGTTTGCCCCTCTACCTCCACAACCACACTGCGGCTCTCGCTGGTGGTTTCTGATGCTCCCATTTGAAATCGTTTTTTCAGGTCAATAATAGGGATTATTTTTCCCCGGAGATTTATTATTCCTTCAACAAAATCAGGCGCCTGGGGAAGTTTGGTCGGCACAGGCATGGTTATAATTTCCTGCACCTTGGTAATAGGAACGCCGTATTCGCAAACTACATTGTCCCTTTTCAGGGTGAAGACAACCAGTTGAATTTCATCAGCCATATTTATCCCCTCCTCCAGAACTATCGTCAATATTCAACTATTTAATAGCTATATTCGTCACCCAAAAATATTTCCCTTTATCTAAACAATTTTTTCGGGTAAATTTATCCAAGCCTCGACAATCCCCAAGCAACAAGATATATATTCCTTAAAAAAACACTAGCCACCCAGGTTATCTATACCGATAAAACCCGCGTGGCGATTGCTAAAAAGCAAATCATAAGCTAATTTTTTTAAAACTATAGCTTTTTACTATAAGGTGATTACCCTGGCAGCCCCGCTCAAACGCTCTACAATAGTGTACATATTGGTGATAATTCCGACCCGGAGCTTATCACCGAGTTGGAAAGAATCCAGGCAAGTACCGCAGGATAAAACCTCCACTCCACTTTCCTCCAGCAATCTAATTTGCTCCAACACTTCAGAACCTTCCGTGCTTAATAGCACCCCTCCGTTCATAAATATTAGCGACTTTACCGCTCCTTCCACCTGGGTCAGAGTATAAATAAAGTTCTTCATAAGCAGAGCTCCCAGCTTGTCATCCCCCCGCCCCAGTATATTCCCGCTTATTAAAACTACAGTATCACTGTAAGAACTTTCTGCCAGGCTCAAGTTGTCAGAGCTTTCTCCTTTCCATATGTCAATATAATAGTTGCCCTCCTTCTCATCCACCTTGCATTCCAGTTTGAGGGTATGAGCCAGTCGGGATACATTCTCTAAGGCATTGCTATTGTCTACAATAGTTAATACTTCCGAAATCTCTTCTTCTTCCAGCGCTTTCTTGGTCAAAACTACCGGTTGGGGGCAGGTTAAACCCCGCGCATCTATGGTTCTTCTCATTTTCTATTCAACTCCTTGCTTTGCTTTCAAACATTTTACCATATTATTAATCATATATAATATAATTTATTGTAATGAATCATTTTTTAATTTAAACCTGAAATGTTTAACTTTACCCCCGCAAGGAATATCTCATTCTATCATCCCCATAGCTCGGTAAGTGGCCTCATCCATTTCTCCGGTAGCTTCCAACCCGTGCCAGGCTTGAAAGTACTTTACCGCCAGTTCGGTCATATTGCCATAGCGCCCATCCGCCCGGTCAAATTCCAAACCCAGCTCTTTTAGCCTGCTCTGCACATATACAACCCTCTGCCCAGAAGAATTCTTTTTCAGGAGAACCGGTTTTAGATCCTGGGGAAACATTTTACCATTCTCCACGATCCTCACCCTGGTTCCTGCCGGAACTAAAGGATAAAGTTCTTCCACATGCCGGTTGAACATTCTTATACAACCGTGAGAAGCATAAGAACCTATGGAACCAGGTTTATTGGTCCCGTGTATACCATAAATTCCCCAGGGTACATTCAAGCCCATCCAACGAGTACCGAAACCGTTACCCCAGTTAAGCCCCTTGTGGACCACCTTCCATTCTCCCAAAGGAGTAGGTGTTTTGCTTTTGCCAACTGCCACCGGATATTCTTTAACCAGCTTTCCATCTTCAGTCAGCACCAGCTTTCGGCTAACCACATCTATTTCAATAAGCAAGCGTCCCCGTTTATCCTGAGAATCCCCCTGCAAGCATGGTTCACCGGCATCGCTTAATAATAAAGCTTCCCAAACCGGGCGGTTTACTACTCCATTTTCTTCCAGGCCGCCGGCTACTTGAAAGAGCCGGACTATCTGGCTGGTGGGGAGATTGTAGATTCCACTGGGTTGAATATCATAACCCAGTTCCTTCAGCCGGGCCTGGACCAACCATACACTTTCACCCTCCAACTGCGGTTCGGCCAGAAAGAGACTGGGAAAATCAGTTCGGTCTATCCTATTTGCAGGGATTTTCTGTGAATTTGCATTTTGTGGATTCATTATAGTGCTTTCCGCCATTAACGGAGTAGTTCCAATAGATATGCCGATACATATGAAAGTGAAGATAAAAAAATACAAGGTAAAAGACCTTAGCAAAGCTAAAAACCCCCAATATTTTTTTCTTTTACCTTTGTATTCCGCAAATCATTTTTTTATGATTGAATCCTTGCTTAGTAAGAAAAGTGAGGAGTGAGGGGTAATAAAACTGCTATCCAAAGCGTTGCCTGCTAGCTGTAGAGATGATAAAGCCAGCTGCCGCCAGTAAAATAATAGTAGCTCCGGAAGGCAGGTCAAAGAAGTAAGAAAGAATAATCCCCCCGCTATTGAATACTATACCCAGGATAATGGCGAGTACCATCATCTCTTTCAAGCTCTTTGATGACTGCCCGGCAATGGCCGGTGGTATGCTCATCAACGCAATCACCAGGATAATTCCCACCGCTCTTATCATTACTACCACTGTCAACGCTATTAAGAGTAATAATAAGAGGTTGAAAAAGCGGGTGGGGATACCTGCAACCTGGGCAAATTCTTCATCGAAAGCAACTGCTTTCAGCTCTTCAAAATAAAACCAAACCACTGCTACAATAATAGCATCCAGAATACTTATCAATATTAAATCCTGGAAAGGTACAGCCAGAATGTTACCAAAGAGATAACTCATTAAATCAGTAGTATAGCCGGGGGAGAGTTTGACAAAAATAACCCCCAGGGCCATACCCACCGCCCAAATTATACCTATGAGAGTGTCTTCCCGCTGACGGGTTCGTTCGACCAGTATTCCCATGCCCAGAGCCGAAATTACGGTAAAAAATACCGCTCCCAGTATGGGATTGATGCCCAGGAAATATCCCAGTCCGATTCCTCCATAGGCAGTGTGGGAAATGCCACCACTAATAAATACTATTCTCTTTATTACCACATAGCTTCCCACCACGCCGCAAGCAATACTGGCCAGAATCCCGGTAGCCAGAGCATGGCGCAGGAAATCAAATTGGAGTAATTCCATC
>Ga0209509_1000883_pt1 | contig 24868 bp, 21 predicted proteins | sample BioC13SIPDNA_FD_185743 | JGI IMG/M metagenome (GOLD analysis project Ga0209509, IMG submission 185743) | Anaerobic biogas reactor microbial communites from Washington, USA - Biogas_R1_A C13 SIP DNA (SPAdes) (version 2) | ecosystem: Engineered > Bioreactor > Anaerobic > Unclassified | place...
TGGTCCCAAAAAGCTCATTTTTCAAGTAAAATCTATTATCAATGTACTGAAAAATTTTACCATAAGGTTGAGCTTAAGGAAAACACGCCTATTTGGCAGTGACATCAAGAATATTTCCCAGAATACAAACAAGTTCACTCCCAAGTTCTGCAAGATGTACTTAAGCGAGTTGATAAAAGCTTTCAAAACTTCTTTCGTAGACTAAAAAACAACGAGAAACCCGGCTATCCGAGATTTAAAGGCAAGGGCTGGTATAACTCGTTTACTTATCCGCAATCTGGTTTTTCACTCTTCAATAACAGTAAAGGCTATCAACGGATAAAACTCTCTAAAATAGGCAATATCAAGGCTAAACTTCATCGTGTGATACAAGGCCAGATTAAAACCTGCACTATTAAAAGAGAGTTGAATAATTGGTATGTCTGCTTTTCATGCGAAGGCGAACCTAAATACCTACCTAAGACTAATAAATCCGTTGGTGTAGACGTTGGCCTGGAGAAATTCGCTACGTTATCCGATGGCACTATGGTTGAGAATCCACGGTATTTACGTCAATCTGAAGCCAAGTTAAAACGTGAACAGCGTAAATTATCCCGCACAAAGAAAGGTTCTAATTCACGCAAAAAGCAGAAAACTAAACTAGCTAAGATGCATCTTAAAATCAAAAATCAGCGTAATGACTTCTTGCATAAAGAATCTCGTAATTTAGTCAATAATTACGATACTATCGCATTTGAAGACTTAAAAATCAAAAACATGGTAAAAAACCACCATCTCGCTAAATCAATTTCCGATGCTTCGTGGAGTAAGTTCATCGGATACACTTCCTACAAGGCTGAGAGTGCCGGTAGGAAAGTGATATTCGTAAACCCACGAAACACATCACAAACCTGTTCAGGTTGCGGTGTCATAGTCAAGAAAAGCCTGTCAGTGCGGGTACACAAATGCCCGCATTGCGGACTTGTCTTAGACCGCGACATAAACGCTGCAATAAATATCTTGAGGGCTGGTACGGCCCCAGGTGGAGCCACGGCGGTAGCCGGGTGACGAAACCAGAAGCTCGCGACTTTAGTCGTGAGTAGTTCACTGACTCATGGATTTCAAAAGAAGACTCAGAAAATCCCTAAAAAGGATTTGGATTTAGCCAAAAGACGCTTAAAGCAGTTCCTTATGAAAGGTGGGTATTAAAATGGACGATCTACAACAACATATTCAGGAAAGCCTAAAGGATTCTGAATTCTCCAACGCATGGGTAGAAAGTGAATTCACATATGAAGTTTCCAGGCAACTTATAGCTTTACGTCTAAAACGGGGTATGACCCAAAAAGATGTAGCTCAAAAAGCTGGTACTACCCAGTCGGTTATAGCTCGTATTGAAAATGGGGAACAAAATATTAGTATAAAAACTTTAACCAAACTAGCTGAAGCCCTAAAAGCTGATATAAAAATCGAATTACAGGCCAGGTGACATACTCCCGGAATGAATTCCGGGGTTTTCCCGCACGATTTCGATAAAAAAATCCTGCCAGAAGCAGGAATTTTGGGATTTGTAATTTTGACTGGCTATTTGACAGGATGCATCGAAACCCTTATTATCAATGTTCCGATTACTAGGGATTCTTAGGGAACTATAGCAAGCTTCAATCTAGTTTTTTTATTATATCCCTAAGTCCCGATATGTCGGGCTTTCAAAGTGCTAAAACATGGTCGGGATGACAGGATTTGAACCTGCGGCCTCCTGGTCCCGAACCAGGCGCTCTACCAAGCTGAGCCACATCCCGACGCAAGAAATATGATATCAATTAAATCGTCTTTAGTCAATATCGTACCCCGCGTAACTGCACCCGCTCAACCGCTGAGCACTCTCCAATCTTCCCGGCGGGCATGGGAAAGGAGTCCGGGATCAGGATTTACCGCAACCGGTTCTCCCACCATTCCCATCACCTTTACATCAGCCACACTATCGGCAAAACAGCGGCTGGCTTCCCAGTCCACCTCCTGCCCGGCAAATGCCTCCTGCAAAAGAGAACACTTGCTTTCACCATCGATAAAAGGAGTATCCCCTTTAGGATCGAAAATTCCGTCTTTAAAGGCCAGTCGTGCGGCTATGACTATTTCCAGGCCCAAATCAGCCGCTACCATTTTCATAAGCTCAAAATAAGAGCCGGAAAGCAGCACACAGTGATAACCCTGGCTTCGGGCCAGGCCAATCTCTTCAATTATTCTGTTATTGAAGTGTTTTCTCAATCCAGGATAGGCTTCGCGAAAGAAAAGTTTTATTTCCTCAGCACTCATCCCCGAGAACAGGTAGTTGAACTTTCTGAATGCAGCTGCTTTCATTATCTCCCGGGATATGAGTCCAATCCTGTACCAGAGCAAATCCGGGGCGATGGAAAGATAAATCAAAAGGTAGCGCAATATAGATCTTTTTTGTCTTATCCACTCCCGACCTAGGCAAGGCAGAGTATCCCTGCTCAAAAGGGTTCCATCGAAGTCAAATATCGCCAGTTTCATTAATACCTCCGGAAATTTTTTTGAGCTTAGTAATATACGATTTATGTCCTAATTATACCAATAGCCTTATGATAGTACTTTTTATGCAACCCTATGCAACAAAAGGGTTTTTGCAGTGGAGTCAACCCTCCATATTTAAACATTCCCATCTTATTTGCTTAACTTCTGATTCCCAGGTAGATAAAATATACCCCAAGGGCTAAAAGAAAAACACCGCAGCCTAAGATTAAAACGCGAAAAACAGAATCGTTCAAAACCCTGCGTCCCCCGCAAATCGCTGCTGCCACCAGGGAATACCAGCCCAAGTCGGCCAGGATATGACCGGAAAAAAAGGTAACAATCCCAGCACTTCCACTTTTTAGAGCCAGGCTGAGATAGCCTAATCCAATGGTAAGCCACCACAAGGACCAGTAGGGGTTAGCCAAACTAATCAAAATGCCCCCGGCTACCGGGTGTAAACTTCTTCCCCGAGTATATTTTCTCGATGGCTCCATAACTGAGGGCGAAACTATTTCTGAGCTTGCATCGAATTTTGAGCTTGCATCAAAATGGGCAAGAGCCTCACCTGTTTCCTCCTCCTCCTCAGCTTTCAATTTAAACGAGGAAAATGCTCCCTGCAATCCATCCTTGACCAGGCTCAGACCCATCAAAAGGAGAAAAAACCCTCCCAATAGGGCTATAGTGTGAAATACCGCCTGCTGTTTCAAATATACGGACAAGCCGCTCAGGATGGCCAGAATTAAGGCCAGTTCAAGAATAGCATGTCCTAGAATGGTTAATGGTGCCGCCCGGAATCCCCGTTTAAGCGTTTCCGCGACCGTAAAGCTCAGCAAGGGTCCCGGTACAATAGCTCCCGAAAGCCCGGTAATAAAAGCAGTAGCGAAAATAAATAATAAAGTCGTGGCCAAATCCCTCCTGCATGATATTCTTCTCCTGCTGTCAGCCTGGCTTTATCCCCAGCAAAGCTTTATTCTTTTAAGCATCGGATGAAACTGCGGAGCAGTTTCATCACAGCACTTGCAACGAGGGCGGGTGATTAGAACCCGTTGCCTGTTTTGTTAATAGGACACCGCTTAAAGAAGCAGGGGACGTAATTCACCTCGTTATAGTAGGTTTATTTAGCCTGAATTTATAAATAATAAACTTTAAGGACAAACCAGTGGAAATTTTATCCTTGAAACTTCTGTCTTCGGATTCCATACTTGTATTTATAGTCGGCTATTATTGCCAGTCTCTAACCCAAGCTTTTATATCTCCATAGCGCATTAATCTAATTTGTTGAATTATGAGCTCAGCTCAATCATCTGACAAAAATATGCTTTTACGAAAGGAAGCAATTAATGAAGCATAAGATTTTCCTTGAGAAATATGCTTTTGTTGTCGGCTTGCTGCTCGTCATTATCCTGGCCCTGGCCTGGGTACTATGGAGCCGACCGCCGCTAGCAGCAAACGCGGCTCTCCCCCGTCCGGATGCCCTGGAGCTTTTACTGCTTGCAGCTATCGGCATTATGGCTGGTTGCTTCGGGGGCTTGCTGGGCATCGGGGGTGGAATCATCATGCTGCCCCTGCTCAAGTTCGGCTTCAACTATTCCACCACTCTGGCCGTAGGCACCACCCTTTTCGCAGTTATCTTTACAGCGATTTCCGGCGGTTATGCCCATTTCTTTCGCGGCAACGCTCACCGCCCGAGCATAGCCTACATTTCTCTGGGCGGAGTGGGGGGTATTTTACTGGGCTCCTTCTTTTTTGAAATGCTGGCTACCCAGATAAAACTGCTCAATCTGGTTCTGGGCCTTTTCTTTGTTTTTCCGAGCTTCTTTATGATCTGGGAAAGCCTTTTTTCCCGGCAAAATGAAGCGGTGGAAGAAATCCAAAACATTAAAGAAAAACCTTTAGGATTATCAGTTCTAGGTATGACGGTGGGTTTTCTTACCGGCATTCTGGGCCTGGGGGGAGGATACCTACTGGTTCCGGGAATGACTTACTTTTTCGCTTACCCGATTTACCTGGCCGTGGGTACTTCCCTGGTTTCGATAATTCCTATAACCATTGTGGGGGGCAGTATTAAACTACTGCAAAGCTATGTTTTGCTGGAGGCTTCCCTGGCCCTGGCGGCAGGAGCCATAATAGGAGCCCAACTGGGAGCAGCCAGTATAAGAAACTTTAAACCTGCTACCCTGAAGTTTCTTTTCGGGCTGTATTTTTCCTATGCCGCTATCCGGCTTATCAGCAGCTTCTGGCTCTAGATCTACTCATTCTCCCTTTCCATCCACCAGTTTTTCAAATCCTCCTCCCGGTGAAGGACAACCGGCCAGCAGTGACCGCCTATTCTTTTCCCTTGCCATGCACCAATCCCGCAATGGCTCCAAAATAGCGGGGCAAGTCCATAATAACCACATCATTGTGCCCGGCTCCGGGGATTACCAACATCTCCTTCTCCTGGCTACCCAGTTGTTCAAATACCAGCTTCCCTTCCCGCAGGTAGACCAAGTTGTCTTCCTCCCCGTGAATCACCAGGGCCGGAAGCTTAATCTCTCTTAGCATCTGCAGGCATTCCTGCTCTATCGGTTCCATTACCCGGTAATCAGCGGGCAATTCCAGACCTTTAATCAATCTGGTTAAAGAGGCAAAGCCGCTTTCAATAACCAGTCCCCGAACTTCCTGTTGATAATGAAAGGCCAGTTCCAGGGCGGAAATGCTCCCCAGCGACCGGCCCATGAGCCAGAGCTCGGGATTAAACTCCCGCCGGGAAAGTTCCTCTCTCACCGCTCTAAATATCCGGTGGGCATCCTCAACTAAATGAACAAAAGTAGGACTGCCCTTGCTGCCTCCATAACCCCGGTAATCGGCTACCACCAGGTTTATTCTTTGCGCGTTGTAAAGCCGGGAAAATTCATCGTAGTCGCTTACCACTTCACCGTTGCCATGAAAATAGAGCAACCAGGGCCATTCTTTATTACCCGGGTAAAAACGACAATGTACAAAAATATCATTTTCAGCTTCTACCTGCACCCGGAAATCAAAACTCCCCGACGGAGCCGGCCGGAGTTCTCTGCGAGGAAAAAATAAAAAATCCAGCAACACCGGCTGGTCTAACAAAGCATAATCCGGCATAATTATCCCCCTTTCGCAAGCCTTCCGGCTCCTTAAAAATAATTCGCCATATTTAGGCTATATTCCTGCTTTTGGCAAAACTTAGATTGATTCCACTGCAAAAACCTCTTTTGATACAACCGCCGACCAACAACCAATAACCCCTTGCCCCATTTTTTTACTAAAATAAGATTTTACTTCTTGAAGTGGAATCAGCCTTCTATTGCTGTACTATCTCCTGAACCCCCATCTTCACCAGGCGCTCTTTCAGCCCGGTATCCCGGCTGCGGGGTTTGTCGTTGTTTATGGCGATATGTAAAGCTTTTTTGCTTCCTACTATTATTACCAGTTTGCGGGCCCGGGTAACCCCGGTGTAAAGCAGGTTACGCTGCAGGAGTATATAGTGCTGTTCCAAAAGCGGAATAATTACCGCCGGGTATTCACTGCCCTGCGCCTTGTGAATGGAACAAGCATAGGCCAGTTGCAGCTCATCAAGCTGCGAAAAGTCATAAGAGACTGGATAGTCTTCAAATTCTACTTCCAATTCCTGTTCTTCCACATCAAATCGTTTTATCCAGCCAATATCGCCGTTGTATACGCCCTTATCATAATTATTGACTAGCTGCATAACCTTGTCACCGATTTTAAAACTCCTTCCACCCCGGCTTATTCCTGTTTGCTTGGGATTAAGCACCCGCTGCAACTCCACATTTAAATTACTGACCCCAATAAGCCCCCGGTTCATGGGAGTCAGAACCTGAATATCCCTGATGGGGTGAAAATTGAAATAACGGGGAATACGGCTGCGGCAAAGACCCAGGATTTTCTGCAGAGCTTTTTCCGCATCTTTTTCCTCCATAAAATAGAAATCACTTTCCTCCCCGGCCTCCGGCAGGAAAGGGAATTTGCCCTGGTTGATACGGTGGGCATTATAGACTATTCGGCTTCCCTTCGCCTGGCGGAAAATATCGGTTAATTCAATAACCGGGAATCTTCCCGATTCGATTAGATCCTGCAGTACATTGCCCGGACCTACTGAAGGAAGCTGGTTCACATCCCCTACCAGTATCAAAATGGCCTGCGGAGGAATAGCTTTCAAGAGGTTGTACATAAGCAGGCTGTCAATCATGGAGCTTTCATCGACAATTACCACATCTGTATTCAAGGGGTTCTCCCGGTTCCGGGCAAAGCCCCCTTCACGGGGGCTGAATTCCAGCAAGCGGTGAATGGTCATGGCTTCCAAACCGGTGCTTTCCCGTAGGCGACGGGCCGCCCGTCCGGTGGGAGCCGCCATGGTAATTTTAAGCTTTAAGGCCGCAAATATACGGGTTATGGCGTTGACTATCGTGGTTTTGCCGGTCCCCGGTCCCCCGGTAATAATCATTATCTTTTCACTAACCGCAGTAGCTACGGCTTCTTTTTGCCTGGCTGCCAGCTTAATCTTGAGTTTTTGGCCCACCCAATCCACGGCCTTTTCCACATCAATGGGACGAACTATGCTCTTTTCTTCCTGCAAAGCGAGCAGCAAACGAGCACTCTGCAGCTCGGCAATAAAAAAGGGCATCAAGTAAATAGCTATGGTTTCAGCTTCGCCATCTGCTCCCGTACCCATCATAATCTCAGCTACCAGGCGGCGCTCACGCAGCAATTCCTCCAGAGCCTGCTCCACTACTTCAGCACTGATTTGCAAGGCTTCCTCCGCCTTCTCCAGCAGCACTTCTCGGGGGCAATACACATGCCCATCGTTCATGTACTGGTTTAAAACAAATATTATCCCTTCCCTGGCCCGCAGTAGTGAATTGGGGTCAATTCCTAATTGCTGGGCTATGCGGTCAGCGGTCAAAAAGCCGATGCCACGAACCTCCGCAGCCAGGCGATAAGGGTTTTCCCTTACTACCTGGATGGCCTCTTTCTCGTAACGCTGGTATATTTTAGCGGCATAGGAAGCGGCTACCCCGTGCCCTTGCAGGAATATCATGATTTCTTTTACTTCTCTCTGCTCTTCCCAGGCCTGGGTAATCATCTCCACCCGCTTGGGTCCGATTCCGTTGACTTCCTGCAGTCGGTCCGGTTGGTTCTCAATGATATCCAGGGCCTCCACCCCAAAGCACTGCACTATTCTTTTAGCCATAACCGGCCCTATTCCCTTGATAAGCCCGGAACCCAGGTATTTTTCCATTCCCCGTACCGTGGCCGGTACTATGGTTTCATAGGACTCAACCTGAAATTGCAGGCCGAATTTGGGGTTATGCAGCCATCTCCCCGTTAGTTGCAGGGATTCTCCCGGGTTTACCCCTACCATTTTCCCCACTATGGAGCTCAACTCGCGTTTCCCTTTTTCTTTGAGTTTAGCCACCACAAAGTTGGTTTCTTCGTTACAATAGCTTATCCTTTCCAAATATCCATAGATGGTTTCCATCCTGGCCTCCCATTTGACTCAACTACAAAGTATTTCCCTTTCCCTGCCTATTAATTTAGCACAAACTGGCTGAAATTGCCCTACCTAGCTTTCTGCTTTCACCCGGGTAAGACGCATGCCATTCAAGGTTACCAGCAAGGAAGTTCCCATATCTCCGGCTACTGCCAGCCACAGAGTAAGCCATCCCGGTATTACCAGAGACAGTATTATCGCTTTTAGAAGCAGAGAAAAAACTATATTCTGGCGAATAATTCGCAAAGTTCTGCGCCCCAGTTCCACCGTATAAGGCAGCCGGGACAAATCATCAGCCATCAAAGCGATATCGGCTGTTTCCAGGGCCGCATCGCTCCCGGCCACCCCCATGGCAATGCCCACCGTAGATATAGCCAGGGCTGGAGCATCATTGACCCCATCTCCTACCATGGCTACTTTCTCATGTTTCTCCAGCAATGTTCTGATAGCCTGCACCTTGTCCTCAGGCAGCAACCCGGCCTGGTACTCATCCACATTAGCAGAGATTGCCATGGCCTGGGCAGCTCTTTCATTATCTCCACTCAAGATAATACTCTTCTTTATTCCTTTTTTCTTCAACTGCCTTATGGCTTCCCGGCTGTTTTCCCGCAGCTCGTCCGCCAAGGCAATTATACCCAGAAGCTCTTTTTCATCCCCCAGCAGAATCAGGGTTTTCCCGGCCCCTTCTAATTCCGCTATCAACTCCTCCTGCCCTGGTATAGCTATACCAACTTCGCTAAATAAACGTTGGTTGCCAACATAGCAGCTCTTCCCCTCGATTTCAGCAGCGGCCCCCCGGCCACTCATGGCCCGAAAATTGCTCACTTCAGCCAGTTCCAGCCCTAGTTTGCGCGCTTGCTCTACCACTGTTTCCGCCAGTGGATGCTCTGAGCGTGATTCCAGGGATGCCGCGAGGCGTAAAACTTCATTTTCGTCAAGCCCCCTGGTACTGATAATATCTGTTATTCTCGGTTTTCCCCGGGTCAGGGTTCCGGTTTTGTCAAAAGCCATTACTTTGATTCTCCCCATTTCCTCCAGGTGAACTCCCCCTTTGACAAGGACCCCGTTCCTGGCTGCCGTCCCTATGGCTGATACTATGGCCACCGGAGTAGATAATATTAAGGCGCAGGGACAGGCTACTAGAAGCATGGCCAGAGCTTCATAAAACCACTTTTCGCCTGGCTGTCCATAAAGCAGCGGTGGAAGCAAAGCCACCAAGATGGCCGCCAGGATAACCGCCGGGGTATAATAGCGGGCAAAGCGATCCACAAACTGCTGTGAGGGCGCCCTTTGCTCCTCGGCCTCCTCAATCATGGCAATAATCCGGTTAATGGTATTATCCTCAGCCAGGCGTTCCACTTCCACTTCCAAGGCCCCCCAACTATTCATGGTACCTGCATATACCCGCTCACCCGGTCCTTTATCCACTGGAATAGACTCCCCGGTAATAGAAGCTTCGTTCAGGGCGGATGAACCCTTCAATATCACTCCGTCCATGGCTATTTTCTCCCCGGGACGCACTATAAAAATATCTCCCACAACGATACTCTCTACCGGCATGACCTGCTCCCGACCATTGCGGCGTACCAAAGCTTCTGGCGGAGCCAAATCCATCAAGGCTCTAACGGAATTCCTGGTCTTGTCCACGCTGTATCCCTGCAGGGCATTACCCAGGGAAAAAAGAAACACCACCACGGCAGCTTCGGCCAACTGTCCTATGGCCACAGCTCCGCTGGCTGCCAGTATCATCAAGAGGTTCATATCCGCTTCCCAGCTAGTCAAAAGTAAGGCCACCCCCGCCCGGGCCGGCAGGTAGCCCCCCAGGACAATAGCCAGTAAATAACTGGCATAAACCCAAGGTTCCGGAATTTGCAGGATTTGCAGGCTGACCGCGATAAGAAGCAGCAGTCCGGATAGAAGGGTGGATAAATAATATTTATTACTCTTCCATAAAGAAATTTTCTCTTCTGTACCGGAAGCCCCCTCTTCGCGTCCCCGGTAGCCCATTTTTTCTATTACCTTCAGGATCTCGGACAGGGGAATCTGGTGGCTGATTTTCATTTTGGCAGCGGCAAAATTCACCCGGGCATCCTTAACCCCGGACATGGCCAAGATAGTTCTCTCCAGTTTGGCGGCACAATCGGCACAGTCCAAGCCTTCCAGCCGGATTACACTGCTCTTGCTGTTCGGAAAATCCAGCGGGGAAACACCCGCAAAACTCGCCTGGCTATCCGCTCTGCCCTCAAACGCTTCTTTCTCTTCCCTTACTTCGTATCCCAATAGCCGCAGCGATGCTATAATCCGGGTGCTGTCGGTAAGAAACGGGTTATAGCTGTATTCCAACCAGCCCGTTTCGTCCTCGAAATGGACTTCGAGAATTCCGGGCCAGCCCCGCATCTTCTCTTCCAGGCTGCTCCCGCCAAGCTCTCCCTGAACAAATAGGCGCAAGCCACCTCTCTCGGCAATATCTTCCATTCGTATAGCCATTCCCGACATATAAAGCACTTCCTTTTAGTAAGTGAAATGTTCTCCTCACTCATTAACATACTCCAACCTTCCAGAACAAACTAATGTCCCCCTGCCTTCACAAGACAAACGAAACGTCCCCCCGTCTCACCCAAGACAAACGAAACGTCCCCCCGTCTCACCCCTAAGTAAGGTTTTCCCCTCACTCATTAACATGCTCCAATCCCTGAGCAAAAAGAGTTCTAACATGATCATCCGCCAGGGAATAATACACTACCTTCCCTTCCCGGCGAAACTTGACCAGCTTCTGGCTGCGCAATACCCGCAGCTGGTGTGAAACTGCCGAATCAGACATCTCGATAACGGCCGCCAGGTCACATACGCATAACTCCTGCTGCATCAGAGCAGAGAGTATTCTAATCCTGGTAGCATCTCCCAGGGTTTTGAAAATATCCGCCAGCGCCATTACCGTGTCTTCAACCAGCCTCTCCCGGCGGGCCAATTTCACCTTATCCTCATGAATACACAGGACTTCACAGCAATCTTCCCCAGCCGTCGTCATAGTATCCCTCACTCCCAATTTATCATTTGAATAATTGTTCATATATTTGTTTCATTATCCCCTTTTCCAGCAGATTAATCAAGCAGAAAAGAGATTTAAGGATGGAGAAGGGAGATTTGTAAGGCATTCCAATAAGCGAGCGGTTCAAAAGATAATATCATGACATTTCGACTTAAGATAAACAATCATTAGAGATATAATTACGGTATCCTGTATTTAGGAGGTTGATTATTTTGGATAAAAAACAGAAATACTCCTACACCGAGGAGGTTTTTAAATGGTTACTATCCCTGAAACAGTACGCTCCGGAGTAAAAAAATATATAGAGAGGTTAAGGCAAGAAATCCCGGTAGAAAAGGCCTTGCTATTTGGCTCTTACGCCCGGGGTACATATGACAGTGGTAGTGATATAGACCTGGCCATTTTTTCGGATTATTTTCAAGGTATGAGAAGAGTAGATGGAATAGCATTTCTTCTTAGCCGGGCGGATGAAATTGACCTGGATCTCGAACCCCTGGCATTTACTTGTGATGAGTATAGGGAGAGAATTGGATTGGTTGACGAGATTATTAGAAACGGCATTGAAATCTAAGCTCAGCAATAGAAATTATCCGAAAACTAATAACCGCGGGAAAACCCGCGGTTATAGATATTCCTCTGACCCAGAAGCGTAATTAAATTACTTCTTTAGTTCCATTTCCCACTCATTTTTAGCATCTACTTTCATTATAACCTGGTAGCCGCTGGAGCGGGCCAGCTTGCTCACATTTTCCTTGGACACGCTGCTGGTTCCGACCACCAGTAATTCCTTTACTCCCTTATCCATAAGTTTCTTGGTTTTTATCACCGGCATGGGACAGCTCAAACCTCTGACATCCACCTTTTCCATTTTCCCCGTCCCCCCTTAATCTTCCTGGAAGGCAAAGCCAATGGCTGCCACTACGATTATTCCAACAATGCAGGCTAGCTGCCCATAAATCCCCGGGCCTCCGGGACTCGCTACCACCCCGTCCGCTACTTTCATGGCTCCGGACGCCAGCATAAAGTTATGACAAAAGGCAGCACCTACAATCATACCCACCACAACCGTAGCTGCATCGGTATCTCCCTCTCCGGACAGAATCAACTGTCTTAAAGGGCAGCCGCCCAATAGGGTGGCCGTCATTCCCACCAGGTAAAGCCCAAGGAAATTCCATAAGTGCATGGTGTGAGCTACCGGCTGTGGAGCAAAACCAGTTTTGAAGAAGCCCAAAGCTATATTTAAAAGCAAGGCCCCCACAAATATACCGATAAAGCCCAGCAAAAGTGTATTATCCCGGATCAGTATGAAGTCTCTGATTCCACCGCTCAGACAGAGACGAACCCGCTGGGCCAGTATCCCCACTAAAAGCCCGGCGCCCAGGCTAAAAGCCAGCGGCGCATACATACTGCCTGGTCCTTCGGCACTGAAAAACAAGGGTCCCCCTGCATCAGGATTGAAGACCGTAGCTTTCAATAAGAGGAATAAGAAAAAGGCCATAATAAGGGGAAGGACAAGTCCTCCCGCCTGAGAATGGCTATATTCAGCCCGTCCCAGGTTGAAACCTCTTTTCAAAAAGAAAACTCCCGTTCCCACTCCAAAAATAAAACCGATAAAACCTACAACCGCGTTATAATCTCCTCCGGCCATACGCAGTACATCCCGCAAGGGACAGCCTAAAAACACCAGAGCTCCGATCATCATGAATACTCCCAGAATAAAGCGCACGAAAGTGGCCGAGCCTCCCCGAGATTTGAACTCCCCGGCAAAAAGAGAAGCCAGCAAAGCACCTAGAACCAACCCGATGATTTCCGGCCGCATGTATTGAACCACACCAGCCCGGTGCAATCCAATTGCCCCGGCAATGTCCCGTTCAAAACAAGCGATACAAAAACCCATGTTGGGCGGATTCCCCAGTTTGACCAGAGTTACCGCAATAGCCCCAATTACCAAACCAACCGTCAGTACATACCATTTTGTCCTGTCCAAAACAATCTCTCTCCCTTCTAATATAACTAATTGTTATATTGATAATGTATTATAATTATATTTCGCTATGCTATATTTTTTTCCTGCCTGTAGGGCAAAATTTTTTGAAGATTTTGTTGGAAATTCGAAAAAGAATTAATCAATTTAGAGTTTACACCATTGACTTTTGTCCATAAACAGCGGGCAAGACGGATAAAGACGTAAAAAAAGCACAATAAATTGTGCTTCTAAAAAGTCCTTCTCTGATTGTAAAATTGTTTTAAAAACCTTTAATTATCTGTTGCATCACTTTCTGTTCTTATCGCAATGCCCTTGAAATCACAGGGCTCTCCTTCTCTGATTTCCCTCTGCCGCCGCCGGCAATAGCCAGCACCCATACAGTAGTTGCCCCCTTCGATACGAATAGCTCTACCACTGCTCAGGGCATAGGCAATTTTAGCCCGGGCTTCAACCAATATCCTCTGAAAGGTAGGACGGGAAACCTGCATTCTCCTGGCGCAGTCCTCCTGCTCCAGGCGCAAATGATCCTTCAAGCGGATGGCCTCCAGTTCTTCCACCTTTATCTGTACTTCTTCCAAACGAGACAAGGGTATGCCTGCCGGTTTGAAACACTCCACCTGGGGCATGTATTCAACTCGGCGACACCTGGGTTCCCGTGCCATCTCCTTCTCTCCTGTTCTTATCTATTTAGCCAGGCCATTTGGAGCCTTTGCCTGGTTTTGATTCTAGCCCGGTTTTGAACATATGTCAACGCAAGCAGGACTAAAGGGGGCTTAAGCCCAGAACCTCATATAATTCCATAGGCATCCATAAAGCCGCTGGCTTGAAAAGTACGAAATACCGGTTGTTTAGCACTCAATCCGGTTGCGGCCCTCCCTCTTGGCCCGGTACAGCAACTGGTCGGACCTTTCTATGTAATCGACCATCTCTTCTCCCTGATGCTGGCTTATTCCAATACTTACGGTGATTCCTTCCTTTCTATCCTCGAAACCCTCAACTTCAACCTGCCGGCGGATTCTTTCCGCCACCTGCAGGCCGTTGTTTAGATTGGTCTGGGGTAGAATAATCAGGAATTCTTCTCCTCCATAGCGCCCGGCTATATCAGTATTGCGTAGGTTTCTCTTTATTATTTGGGCCACCTCCACCAGCACCACATCCCCTACCTGATGGCCAAATTCATCATTAATGCTCTTGAAATGATCAATATCCAGCATCATTATGGTTAAATCTTGCTGGTAGCGATTAGCCCGGGCTATTTCCAATTGCAGCTTTTCCAATACCTGCCGATGATTATAGAGTCCGGTAAGGCTATCGGTAATCGCCTGAACTTGCAGAATTTTATTCAACTCCCGCAATTGCTGGTTCTTCTCTTCCAGTTCTTCTTTCATCCTTATTCTCTCCGTAATATCATGAAAGACCATCAGCAGCATTTTTTTATCCCTGACCTGAATCAAATCAACGGAGAGAAGACCGGGCACTTCCTGACCCGCTTTTGATATGAACTTGCTTTCCCAACTCCTAATCTTCCTCTGTTCCAACAGCATTTCCCGAATCTTTTTTTTCTGAGAAATGCTCAGTATTCCCAGTTCAGAGCAGCTACGCCCTATAACTTCATCCCGGCTGAATCCCAGCGTATTCAAAAAACTCTCGTTAACATCCAGGTAAATCGATTCATCAAAAGTAGTAATACTCATCAAGGTAGGATTTAGACAAAATGCATGGGAAAATATCTCCTGGGATAGACTCCTGGATATGACCTGGGATAAGCCTAGAATCAGCTTTTTTTCTTCTTGCTGCTCTAACTCAAAGGGTATCCCATTGCTGGACTTGCCAATCTCTTCCCGAGTTGCTTCTAACTCAGTTATGTCATGCAAAGCTACCCCTAGCATACCGGGGTGGGGACTGAAGAATACCAGCAAAAGCCATTTTCCTGACCTTTTAGCATAATACTCCCGCCTTTTAGTATTACCGTCTAGTCGGATAATTTCTAAAAAGTCCTGCCCATCAAACCTGCCATCAAATATGCCCGGAAACAATTCCGGAAGCATCCGGTTCATTATTTCCTCTTTATCAAGCCCGGTTAATTTGATAAAAGCAGGATTAACCATTACTAACTCAGCGTTTTTCGCTCGATCTTCCCGAACCCGGTCTATAATAAAACGAAAAAAAGCCAGGCCATGATTCAGATTTTCCAGAACAGCCTGGTAGAAGTCCAGGGGAAAATACATCGCTCTCTTCCTTTCACTGAGGAAAATGGGAGAGTATATGTTGTTGTAGATTAAGAATGATAATTCCTGTATATTCCTTTTTTATGGAATTATAACACTTCCTTGCGAATTCTGCAAAGCAAATTGAGTCCCGAATCCTGGGACCGGATATAAGCAAGGGCATGATATCTTTAAATTCTTCTTTCCGCAAGAGAAGCCTTATTGTATTATATTTGGAAAAGGATAATTCATGCTTCGATTAGTTTTTATTGCTAACAAAATTAAACTTCTTTAAGCTACTAGAAGGAGCTTTAGTTTGAACCCGCTGCCTGTTTTGTTAATAGGCGACCGCTTAACGGGGGTCATATTCTGCCTCGTTATAAAAAACGTGTTTAGAATTTAAACAAAAAAGGAGACTGGTATATATGATATCGGAAAAAATTCGCCATGATATTAAAAACGCTTCCTGGATAAGAGCGATGTTCGAAGAAGGAAACAAGTTGCGCCAGATACACGGGGTAGACAAGGTCTTCGACTTCAGCCTGGGCAATCCGGATTACGAACCCCCGCTGGTGGTACAGGAAAACCTGCGCAAACTAATAATGGAAGATTCCCAGGGTTTGCACCGCTATACGGCCAATGCCGGTTACCCGGAGGTTAGAGAAAAGATTGCCGCCAAACTGCGGGAAGAAACGGGTAAAGCTCTAACCCTCGATCATATCGTAATGAGCTGTGGAGCCGCCGGGGGCCTCAATGTGGTTCTAAAAACCATCCTTGATCCCGGTGAAGAAGTTATAGTCTTTTCTCCCTACTTTGTAGAATACGGTTTTTATGTGGATAACCACGGGGGCAAAAGCGTGGTGGTGCCGACCGACCCTAACTTTCTACCGGATCTGGAGGCCCTGGAAAAAAGCCTGAGCCCGCGCAGCAAGGCTATCATACTTAATTCCCCCAACAACCCCAGTGGGGTGGTCTATGGCGAAAGCACCCTTAAAGCCATCGCCGCTATCCTGGAGCAAAAGGAAAAGGAATATGGCCGCAGTATCACGGTGATCTCCGATGAACCCTATACCAAACTGGTCTATGATAATACCGTGGTCCCGCCGCTAATGAAGTTTTTCCCCCATTGCATTCTGGTCAATTCCTTCAGCAAATCCTTGGCTTTGCCCGGCGAGCGCATCGGCTACATCGCCGCCAGTCCGGAAATTGAGGATATAGAAACCCTGATGGCCGGCCTTAGCTTTGCCAACCGCACCCTGGGCTTTGTCAATGCTCCTTCCCTGTTTCAGAAGCTGGTAGCCCTGTCGCTGGATGAGCTTCCCGATACCAGCGAATACCAGCGGCGCCGTGACTTCTTTTACGAGCAACTGACAGCATTGGGCTTTTCCTGTGTCAAACCGCAGGGGGCTTTTTACCTCTTCCCCCGCTCCCCCCTGCCCAATGATATTGAATTTGTTCAAAAGGCTTTGAAATACAATCTTCTGCTCGTTCCCGGAAGCGGCTTTGCCTGCCCGGGCTATTTCCGTATAGCCTATTGTGTAGATTTTAAAACCATCGAGAACTCCATACCCGCTTTTGCCGCTCTGGCAGAAGAGTTAAAAATATAACCCATTGTTGAGGAGGGCAGGGGAGGGTTCTTCTTCTGCCCTTATCCGGAAGTTATACTTTCGTCTATTACCCCGCCGTTTCTTAAATGGCTTCTTATCTGCAGCATTTTTTTATCTATCTTTTCCAAAACATCAATATACTGTTTTTCCTGCTCGGATAAGACAATAATTTTATGGATTCCCCCATTTTTTATAACCAGTCTTTTATCTCCCATAAGGGCCAATACCGGATCATGAGTGGAAATCAAAACCAGCTTCTCTTCCTTAAGCAGCAAATCAATGGCCTTTTTTCTATCTATACCGGCATTTTCAATTTCATCAATAAGCACAATAGGAGAAAGACTTAAAAGAGCGGTGTCCGCTATCATCAAGGCCCGCGATTGTCCTCCGCTCAATTGCGTAAGCGGGGTATCCCGGGTAAATTTTTCCCCGGCCAGCTCATTAGCGCATTTTACTATCTCTTGAACTATTCTTTCGACATGGTCAATCATTCTACTTTCGGCATGCAGCTTTATAAAATCCTTAACCGAAAGATCCATTACAAAATTCATGTTCTGGGACAATTGAGCAACCAGCTTATTCTCAATGGAAAACCTTCTATTCATATCCGGAATCTCTCCATTGAGCAAAATCTGTCTATTGGTAGGAGTATCTCTCTGCGCCAAGCATTCTATATCAGCCAGCAGCCTGCTTTTCCCCGAACCGGTAGGACCTACTATCGATATTACTTCTCCTACTTTTAATTCCAGCTCAATATTTTCCTCCTGGCCCAACTTATCATTACCGCCTATTATCGTTATTGATTCCACGATGTTACGGGAGCTTTTCTTTAATGTTTCCATTTTATTGATAAATGCCAGGAAATTGGCTATTAACTGCTCTCCATTAAGACCGGCATCTTCCAGCAGTTCCTGCTTTATATCCCCGGCAAAATCCTTTAAGCTGCGGTTGCTATCAATATCATTTATACCGATGGATATAAAAAAATCTCTGGCATAGTTATACTTAGCCAATAGTTCTCCCAGCTTAAATGAAGCCAGATCTTCTTTTGCCAACATTTTACTCCTTTCATAACTAGAGCTTTATTTTCTTTATATTGCCAGTCTGATACCTTTCCCCTATTCTTATCTCTCCCGTACAATAGGAACACACTGCCGCGGGCATCGAGAACCTCAGTTTTTTATCGGCAACACTTTCATAGTCATTAGCTTCTTTCAGGCGCAGGCTCAAATCATAGGCCCCCTGGCCGGTTATGCCATTTATGAATATTAAAGAAGCCCTGGGGCTGGATTGTTTGGCTCTAAAGGCAAATACTTCCCGTTCCGCCTGCGATACTATATCCCCTTTGGTTATTACCACAATATCCGCCAGTCTTAACATAGGCCCGATCTTTTTAGGAGTGTTTATACCGGATAAATTATCAATAACGCATATGGCCAATACATCTCGTATATGGGGAGAACAGCGGTTGCATAAGCCGGCACTTTCACTTATAAGCATATCCAGCTTTTCACTAACCCCCCACTTAACACAATCTTCTATATTGGTCATGTAATAATGATCCGGACAAAGATTGCCGGAAAGGCCAACTTTCACTTTCACCCCTAATTTTTTATACATTTCATCATCATAGGTTGATAAACTGTCAAACTTAACTACGCCTATCTCCAGTTGGTCTTTTTTTAAGTATTCTATGGTTTTAATTATGACCGAAGTCTTCCCTGATGAGGGCGGCCCGGAGACCGTAACTATTTTCAACTATTACACTTCCTTAGATTTTTGTTTTTTGTCCCAGGTTTTATGAAATTCTTTATGCAATTTCTCCCCTAGCGCCGGAATATCATGTGACCTTATATAATCCCAGCCCAACCATTTAAGCTTTGTTCCTTCAGGAATCTTACTTTCAATACTGGCATTAAATACAGCTGCATTAATATCAGCACACATTTGTCCATAAGTGTTTGACACGAGATCAACGAGATAATCCAACTCCTTAACTTTATCCTTCTTAACCAGAAAAGCGATGGGGATTATTAAGGCCCCATCTTCGGGGAGAACTATGGAAACACCTTTATTTTCACAAAGCTGGGCAAAGGTTAAGGGCATATAGTATATAGCGCCCGCTTCCCGGCTGTTAGTACCTGCCATTCTGGCCGCTTTGGCGGCATGATAAATCCCCTTTACATTACGGGCTAGCTTTTCCATGCTTTCCATCCCAAATTCTTTATAAAAATAATATAAGGGATACTCAAATATCCCTTTAGCCTCGTCTCCAAAGGCAATTATGCTGTTTTCATAAATGGGATCAAGCAAATCTCCCCATTTTTTGGGTTGGGGCAAATCCCCCAGTTTTTTCTCATCTATTAGAAAAACCATGGCCAGCCCCGCATTCAGGGTATAACTATCATCCATGTATTCCTGCCCATTCCCCTGCCTGGCATCTAATACATTGGTAAAATACCCCTGGCTTACATACTTATCTATGAAACGCTTATCATATATCTCATCAAAAGACATTGACATTATAATATCCGGCAATTTATCGATACTCTCGCTATCATGAAAATTTTCAAATTCATGCGGGGCATGACAACCATCTACAATAAATACATTGGGCATCTCTCCCGTTAGCTTTTGGCGGGCCTTTACCGTCTCCATCAACTCTTCCTTAAAATGCTCACTAACCGCACATGCCGTTTTCACCAGCAGGTTTACCGGCAGATCCGGATTATAATAATCATATTGCAGTCCCTCCATTTGACAGCCATTACCAATCATGGAATTTATCGTATTAATGAAGAGTTCTGCATTCAGGCCTTTTACCGTTAAAACTGTACGCAACATGGTATCTTTTCCTAATGAGCGCACTAACTCTGCCGCAGAACTGTAATTAAATCCGCTCTCCCAGAATAGCTCATACAATACGGGATAATTTTCCAAGATATCACCAATCTTGTCTTCCGCGTTTACCAGCATCCTAATCACTCCTTCGATAAAATTACCTGGCACCCAACCTTAAGCAGGAGCCGGGCAGATCCTGTTCAGTTATTTTCGTAACGCATTACTCATGAGTTCATCTAAATCCTGCTCTGATAAATCATAGGAATAGAACAATTTATAGAATTCTTTGGTCTCCTGTTTTATATCAAAATTGAATTCTTCCGGATAAAGCAAATTGCCCAGCCATTTTATTCCCAGTATACGAGCTACTGACGGTGGCTGGCCAAACCAGCTAAATGGCGCGCATGGTATTTCATATACTTGTTTGTTTTTCACCGCTTCCAAATTACTAAGGCTGCTGTTTTCCAATATCTTGGTGCGTAAAGATGAACTTCCTCCTTCTCCTCCTCGTGCCTCAACTTTATTGCTTACTACTAATTGTGGGTCCCACTTAATCAACTGCTCCATTGATAAGCGGGAGCTTTGGTAAGGGCTACCCACTTTTATATCAGCTATATTTCTCCCTCCTACTATTTCAATGAGTTCTGAATGTATATTTCCTGCTGCATAGGTCATTAAACCGTCTTCACCACAAGCATAATATACTCTTAATCTCGAATCTTCCGATATTTTGCCGGCAACTTTTTCAGCTTCGTTAAGGGTATTCTTACAATACTCGCCTAATTCCTTAGCCTTTTCTTCTTCGCCTAATAATTTACCCATAAACTCATATGCTGCCGACGCGTTCTTAAGGTTTCCATCGACCATAACAATGGGTATTCCCAGTCTATTCTGGGCTTCTTCCACCTTGGATTTCCAGGAATCATTAATAATTCCCGCATAAATTATTATATCTGGAGCTAGCTTTAATATATCTTCTTCATTGGCAGTATCACCCATAATGTAAGTACCCAATACGGGTAAATCGTGATGTTCTTTAATAGTGTATTTTTTCTCCAATTCTGATAACTTGAAGTTTTTAGCAACAAGTTTATGCGGATTGATGGTATATACCATAACAGTTCCAATGGGAACCGCTGAATATATTTTCGTAATTTCTTTGGGAACAATCAGTTCTCTCCCTGACATGTCAGTTATGGTAATAGTAGTACTCTCTTTTTCTACATTGGAATTGCTTTCTTTTTCAGGACCCGAACAACCTGCTAATGCAATAACTATTAATAATAGTGAAAGAACCATTGCCAGCGTCTTATGCTTAAACCCTTTCTTAGCCATTTGAATCATACCCCTTTCTATTCATTTGAAAAACTCAAGGCCTCGTCCTAAAGAAAAAAATAATGTTTTACTACCACCCCCTCTGGCAGCCGGTACGGCATATTTTCTAAAAACAAAAAACAACGGAGATATCCCGGTTTTGTGCCTTTTTATTTGGTTTATATTACGTCATAGCATCCCTTGCCTACTATTTTTGTTTGTTTTTGTTGCTTCTTATTTATTTCTAGGGTATTTTCGATTTTCCTGCTAAATTATGTGTTTGCACAAAAAGGTATAATTGAGGACGGCAGCGGGGCAAAATTCAAGCATAAAAAACCACCTTTAGCTTTCCATTATCACTTTATGAAAAGCTAAACCCCAGCTGCAGCTGGGGTTTGCCAATACCATTGAATATTTATTTTTCAATACTTAAAGCATCAGGTAATAGGGAATCTTAAAGCCATGGTGATCAAACTGGCCGGAAGCCAGCAATACATCAAACAACTGGCCGGTATCCAGGGCCACTTTTCCCCTAGCGCCAATACTGCTGCAGATGTATTTAGCCGCCGAACCTGCGGAAACCAGAGCCAGCTCAAATGAATAATAATAGCTTTCCTGGATTACCTCCTCAATATTATTCATACCGACCCGGGAGATGGCTCCCACAATATCACAGTTATTGGCGGTTAGGAATTCAGCAAACTCGGCAGCCCGGTTGCCTATAAGTAAGACTCTCGGTTTGGAATAGGGCAGGGAATAGCGCTCCCTAAGCCCCGGATACTGATCCGGCAGAAGAATTTGTCGCAGTAGTCCGGAAGCGTGAATCATATAATGGGCAGCGGAATCACAGAAACGCATGGCATTTAATGGTATCTGCAATTTCTCCAGAACCTTAAAAAGGGTGGTTTGGAAACCTTGAATCAGCCTAATATGGGCGACGGAGCGCCCCGGGCGGTTGGTGGTTGGAATCCCCACCAGGGTAGCTGAATGCAAAGCCTTGATCAAGTAATCCTGGGCTCCTTTATCCGGAAACTGAACCCCGGAAAGACGCAAAAAATCTTCCCAGCGACTTGCCTCATTATCACCATCGCCCAGATCTGGATTATGAGAGAGATCTGCCATCAGGCCAGCCCACTTCTTCACCTCCAGATTAGTAGGAAAAACAATATCCTGAGCCAGAATAATCAGTTCCGAGTCCCCCAGGCGAATAAGAGAAAATCCCTGTTGTTGTCCCAAAGCGTATAATATATACTCTCCTAGTTCCGCCATATCCATAATCCGGGACTCCAATATGGCCTGTTCCCTTAGCACCTCATCCCTTTTGCCCGGCGCCTTAAACTTGTTCCAACTACGAGACCTTATCTTAAACCCGGCCCTGCCATACCCGCCCGGCAGGGCAATTTTTCCATAACCTGCAGTACTTCCATCAATTTGGGGATCAGATAGATTCAGTTTCAATCCCCGGCTATACCCATATTTCAGCTGCATAAGCCATCCCCTTTCACCCTTTCACCAACCCCAACCCGCTCTGAATTATCCCATCCCTAATAGCTAATATATACAATCATGGGAAAAGGAGTTACCGTTTTAGGCTGCACCTAAGGAGTTTTATTATTACTAAACCCCCTTCTCACAACTAATAGTGACACCCGAAGAGTAGAGCACCAGGAGTACCCACAGGGTGGAGGACACATTATTACTAGCAGAGAACTGGCTTAACAAAAACCACCTTTTGCTTCCATAATATGTGAAAAGCAAAAGGTGGTAATTATAGCGGCTGTTTTTACTATTGCAGAGTTTTGTCTTCTTCTAGTATCTTCCGTCTTCCTCCCTCAATGTCAACAATCCCGTCCCCGAACCATCCCTAGTCCCCCATTACGCTTTTGACCAGGTTACGGGGCTTATCAACATCATTACCACGGAAGAGTGCCATATAATATGCAAAAATCTGCAGGGGAACAACGGCTACGATGGGAGCCAGCATAGGATTTATCCGAGGCAAGAGAATTTTTTCATCACATTCCTGGCAGTGCTCCTGCAGGTTTTCCTTGCAGATAGCCAATACCACCGCTCCCCGGGCTTTGATTTCTTTAATGTTGGACATGGATTTATCCACTAGTTTATCCTGGCTAATCAGGGTCAGTACAGGTACTCCCTGCTCGATAAGGGCCAGCGGGCCATGCAAGAGCTCACCGGTTGCATAAGCTTCAGCATGGATATAGGAAGTCTCCTTGAGTTTGAGGGCTCCTTCCATGGCTACGGGATAATCCAAGCCACGACCCAGGAAAAAGATGCTCTGCACCTTGTGATACTTCTCGGCCATTTCCTTGATATGCTGCTGTTCTTTCAAGACATTCTCTACGATAGCATCCACGACCAGGAGTTCGCTCGCCAGGTCTTCGAGTTTGGCCGGATCGCAACTCTCTCTTAGTGAGGCCAGATACAAAGCCAGCAGGTACATAATAAGCAGTTGAGCAGAATAGGCCTTGGTGGAAGCAATCGCTATTTCCGGGCCGGCGTGGGTGTAAATCACCCGCTCCGCTTCCTGGGCGATAGTACTTCCCGGCACATTGGTAATAGCCAGAACCTTGATGCCGTTATGCCGGGCTTCCCTCAGGGCAGCCAGGGTATCGGAAGTTTCACCCGACTGGCTAATTACTATTACCAGGTCATTGGGATTCCACAATACCTCACGATAACGGAATTCGGAAGCTAGGTCAATTTCAACCGGGATGCGAGCCAGTTTCTCTATGATTAGACGGCCTACCATTCCCGCATGATAGGATGTCCCACAGGCAGCAATAATTATCTTGCCGGTATTTTTAAATACGTTATCAAATTCTAAATCGGAAAAATCCACCCGGCTGTCTTTTATTCTTCCGGCCAGGGTTTTGCGAATGGCTTCGGGCTGCTCATGAATCTCCTTGAGCATAAAATGCTCGAACTCGCCTTTTTCAATTTCACCCATATATTAACCTCCAATTTTGTTTATATTTGGGGTTATTTAAGACCTATTACACGACTTTTTTCATTTCGATGTTCATTTGATTCTCAAAATTCAAGAAGCAGCGAGGCGGAATAGCTTTCCCTCGCTTTTCCACGCAGGGCTTTTGTCACACGCATTGCTGCGGGCTTTGTAGCCGTGCTGACGGTGGTGGTCACCGGGGGGCATCCGCCGACAAATTCGATAAACCCCCTCCTCGTCACCCGGTACTCCGATGCTCACCAATACTGTGAATTAATCAGCAAAACTCTATGCTAATGCATATCCAATAATACATGGCATCTTCTGAGTGCCGGGGCAGGCGCTAAAATGAGCTTGGGCGTTAGGCCTGAGCTCTTTCTATGCTTTGTTGTATTTCAGCAATCACCTCCTCCAACAGGTACTGCTCTGGACCCTGGGCCATTATCCGGACCACCGGCTCGGTTCCCGAGGGCCGGACTACCAGTTTGCCCCATTCCCCCAGCCTCTCCTCCGCCTGCTTCAGGGCTTCCTGCACCAGAGGATGAGCCAGGATTTTATCCTTGTTTTCCATACGCAGGTTAACCAGTAATTGGGGCTGTTTCTCCAGGCCCCGAGCCAGTTCAGACAGGGTCAAGCCGGAACGCCGGAGAACTTCCGCCACCTTCAATGAGGTCAAAAGGCCGTCTCCGGTAGTGGCATGCTCCAGAAAGATTATATGTCCGGATTGTTCCCCGCCCAACAGGGCGCCGCTCTCCTTCATTTTTTCCAAAACATAGCGGTCGCCGACTTTACAACTAGCCACCTGAATATTCTCGCGGCGTAAAGCTATATCCAGGCCTATATTGCTCATAACTGTAGCT
>Ga0209509_1000901_pt1 | contig 24597 bp, 20 predicted proteins | sample BioC13SIPDNA_FD_185743 | JGI IMG/M metagenome (GOLD analysis project Ga0209509, IMG submission 185743) | Anaerobic biogas reactor microbial communites from Washington, USA - Biogas_R1_A C13 SIP DNA (SPAdes) (version 2) | ecosystem: Engineered > Bioreactor > Anaerobic > Unclassified | place...
CGCCAAAATGTTCACCACGAGTTCACGGGTGAGGGGTACATTTATTCCGATTCACGCCGCTATTCGGCGATATTCATGAACCAGCCCACCGAGCCGATCTATACGGACTACCTTGCCGCCAGTGCGGTTTGAAGCCAGTTGGGACTCCGGAGTTTCGAGAGACAGCCCCCGATGCGGCCGCTCCTCGTTGTAGTGGCTGATGTACTCCCTGAGGATTCGCAGGAGATTGCGTTCGCTGAAGACGAGGATGTGGTCCAGACACTCCTGCCGGACGGTTTTTACGAAGCGCTCGGCGAAGGCGTTCGCTTTGGGCGATCGTATCGGCGTGCGAATGACGCGCAGGCCCTCCGAGCGGAACACCTCATCGAACGGCCCTGAGTACTTGGCGTCACGGTCACGGATCAGGAAATGGGCATTGGCCAGGCGGCCCTCGATCGCCAGGTTACGTGCCTGCTGGGCAACCCAGGCGGAATTGGGATGGGCGGTGACGCCGGCCAGGTGCACCCGACGGGTAGAAAGCTCAATGAAGAAGAGAACGTGAAGCGTTTTCAACCACACGGTTTCCACGCAGAAAAAATCACAGGCTACGATACCGGCGGCCTGCCGGGATAGGAACTCCCTCCACGAAGGTCCATCCCGCCGCGGGGCAGGCGACAAGCCGTGCCTGCGCAGCAGTGAGCAAACGGAACTCGCCGAGACCGAAATCCCGAGCTTCTTGAGCTCGCCCTGGATTCGGCGATACCCCCAGCGCGGGTTCTCTCTTGCCAGCCGTAGGACGAGCGCCGCTGTCTCCTTCGTAATCCTCGGCCGACCGGGATTTCGCCCGCGTCGGTAGGTCCACTTACGCCTCACCAGTTCCCGGTGCCAACGAAGCACAGTGGACGGCGAGACTGGGAAGCATCGCCACAGGTCACGTGGCAGTAGCCGACTTGCGGCCGCTAGAAGGATCCGATCGCGGCGTTTCAGCGGCACGCGGCGATTGCGCGAGAGCACACGCAACTGGTGTCGAAGGACCAGGATCTCAATATCGCGAGCAACATCCTCGCGGTCGCTGCTTGCAGTCAGGAGACGCAGGAGTCGGAAAACGGCGAAGTAGAGAAGCGACAGCAGCATCGGTGCTCCAGGTGAGGTGGTAGGGCTGCCACGAATCGTAGCCGATGTTGCGGTTGTGTAGGTCAGTTTGGGTTTTTGTACCCCTCACATGGCGTTCGCGGAATAACCTGCTAAGCTACTAGCAGATTAGTAGATTAATCGTCGACTCCACCGGGGCGGGGGGATGTACCTCTATCAGAGAACAGAGACTATCGAGGCGGGTCTCGCTCGGCTGAGCGAACTGAAGGCGCGCCTCGATTCGCGGGGGCCGCTCCCGCGCATCTGGTTGGGTAGGACGCGCCGGGAACTCGAGGCCGAGGCGGTCGCCGCCTCCACCTCCATGGAGGGCGTGGCGGTCACGGTGGACGAGGTGCGGCGCATTCTCGCGGGTGACCGTCCTTCTTCTGTGGCTCCCCACGACGTGGCTTTGGTCGAGGGATATCGCGACGCCATGAAGTTCGTGCTGAACAGGGCCGACGACCCGCAGTTCAAGTGGCAGTCAGAACTTATCCTCGGCATCCACTACCGGGCGATGGCCGAGGACCGCGCGTTGGGGGCGGGGAGGTTCCGGCGGAGCCAGAACCGCGTGATCGACGTGGCCGGGGCTCGACAGGTCTTCCTGCCTCCGCCTCCAGGCGAGGTTCCGGGGCTGGTGGCTGAGTTGGCCGCCTGGGCCGGGAAGCAGAGGCAAACCCCTGCCCCATTGGTGGCGGCGATGGTCCACTGCCGCTTGGCCGGCATCCACCCCTTCTCCGATGGCAACGGGCGCACCGCCCGCATCCTCGCTTCGCTGGCCATGTACCGGGGAGACTACAAGTTGCCTGAGTTCACCAGTCTAGAGGAGTGGTGGGGTGGGCACATGGCCGACTACTACCGGGCCTTCGACTGTCTGGGGTCGGAGTGGGCCGACGAGGTGGACGTCACCCCGTTTGTCGAGTCTCATGTCCGGGCTCAAGTAAGCCAGGTGGAGGCTCTCTCTCTGAGGCAGGCGACCGAAAGGGTGCTGTGGCTCGCGCTGGACGATGTGATCAGGTCGGTGGGCGGGGGCGACGCCAGGATGGCGCATGCGCTGTACGACGCCTTCTTCGGGCGAGAGGTGACCAACCGCTTCTATCGCAGCCTGGTGGATGTATCGGTGGCGACCGCGGTGAATGACCTGGCCAAGTTGGAGGCCGCCGGTCTGCTGAAGGCCGTGGGCGCGGGCCGCAGCCGCCGGTACCTGGCGGGCGGTCGGCTGGCCGGACGGATAGCCGAGAGTGCGGGCATCGCACCGGCGCCGGATACCGAGTCGCCGCTACAGTCGCAGCGCGAAACCCTGATCGTTGCTCTGGCTGAGAGAGCTAAGCAGGCTGGGTCGAGCCTGTGACCGCGCCGTTCCGGGTGAAGAATGCACTGCGACTGCTCTTCACCCGCTGAAGGAGCGGCGGGGTGGGGTGGGAAAGGCCTTGTGCCTCGGCGCACGGCCCCCTCCCTGGTTAGGTGAGCGTCCTGGGGCCGTGGTAGACTGAGCGCGTTCAGTGCCCGATGCGGAGGGGCGCGTTCACAGCTGTAGCACGATTTCGAGTGGGGTGGAGATGAGACTCAACTCGTTGAGGATTGCCGTCATCAGCTTGCTGTCCGTTCTGCTTCTCATGGCGGTGAGTGCCGTTGCTGTTGCCGAGCCACTCTGGTCCGACGCGCCGCCGAGTTGGTGGGTGAGCAGCTACGGTGTGACCGAGGCGGAGGTGGCGACCGTCGCCGATGGCTATCCCGACGGTACGTTCCTGCCCAGGCAGGCCGTGACCCGCGGGCAGTTCGCCAAGATGGCGGTCAATGGGCTTGGCGTTGACACCGCCGATCCGCTCACACCGACCTTCAAGGATGTGCCCAAGGGCAGCACCTTCTACACCCATATCGAGGGCGCATACGACGCGGAGCTTATTGGGGGGTACGTGACTTCCTCCGGTCTCTACTACCGGCCCGGCAACACCATCACCCGCCAGCAGGCCAACAGTATCCTGGGGCGGTATCTGTCCGATCTCGAGATCAAATACACAGGACGCATAAAGGGCGACGTGACAGACTACGGCAGCCTGGAGTTGTGGTACAACGCGGAGGGTAAGAACTTCTATCTGATGGGCAAGTTCGACGATGCGGGGAGTGTTTTGCCCGATCACAGGGCGACCACCGCGTATCTCAGCTACCGGGATATCGTGAGGGGTTCTAATGCCAAACTGAACCCCAACTCCACCCTCATCCGCTCCCAGGCGGCCGCTCTTGTCTTGCGCGTGAAGGCTGAGGCCGCGGCCATCCTCACTCCACCTCCGGCTCCGGTGAACTTGGAGGTAGCCGCGACCGGTACAGGCAAGACCGTCGTTCAGACCGGAGGTGACTCCTTTGCAGGGAACGACCCCACTCCTCAGGTGCGGGGTGACACGTTGTCGAGTCGTCCCATCGCGGTATATGACGATGGGGTCAAGCTGCTCGAGGATTCCAGTACCGCCTCCGGAAAGTTCTACGCGGATATCACCACGGCTCTTGTGGACGGCGCTCACAGTTTCACGGCCAAAGTAATGAACGTCAACGGGTTGGTCTCGCCGGCGTCTGCTCCGGTCGCCTACCTACTCGACACGGTGTTGCCGACGGGTTCCATAACGGCACCCGCACCCGCCGCCGGGGAGGAACAGGCCGTGGTGACCTCGCCCAAACCCGCGTTCACCGTGACGGCTACAGACGCGGCTACGGGCATCAAGAGCGTCCAGTTCCAGGTGGCCGTTGAAGCGGCCTCTCCGGTATGGCAGACAGTATCCACTGATTACAGTCCCGATCAGGGCACCACCACCTACGCGGCCGTGTGGCCGTTGTTCGGCCCGCTCACCGGCGGTCTTGACGACGGTGACTACCAGTTCCGAGCTGTCGTCACCGATGTGGCTGGTAACGAGAGCACACTGGGCCCGCTGGGGGTCGAGGTGATCACAATGATGCCGGTTGTCAGCATCACCCATCCTGAGCCGAATGGAGGCACGGTGTTCCCGGGCTGGTTTGTGACTGAGAGTCCCAACCCGGTCTTCACCGCGACGGTCTCCGAGTCGGGCGCGAGCATAGAGAAGGTGGATTTCTTCTATGCGCCCTGGGTCGACCCGGGGTCGAGCCCCGTCTTGCCGGGACCTGATAGTTGGGAGGGTTTCACCCTGCTTGCCACGGTCTTCTCCGAACCCTACGTGGCTGCGTATTCCGGTCTCCCCGAGGGCCGTTACATCTTTGCCGTTCGGGTGACCGATGCGGTCGGCAACGAGAGTGAGCTGATGGACGGCGCGGCATACAAGACGGGTGTGACGCAAGAAGTGTTCATTGACCGGACGGCCCCGACGATTAATATTACGGCGCCGACGGCCGGACAGCTGGTGCCCGACGCCACCGACTTCACCATCGCTTGGACCGTCGCCGACGCCTCGCCGTCCCCGACGGTGTTGATCGAGTATTCGTTTACGGGCGATGAGCCTTGGACCACCATTACGACGGCTGCGCCGTTCACCCCGGGATCATACGTGTGGACCGTTCCGGATATCAACGGGGAGGACGTCACCACCTGCAGAATTCGAATAACGGCGGCGGACGAGGCGGGCGCTCTCGTGGATGACATCGCCGGACACACCGCTGTGGAGGTGAGCGAGGCGTTCACTGTGTACGACGGACCGGTTTCGGCGGCCGGCGTCACGGGTGAGGATCCGGACTCGAGCGAGGCCGGCGTCGATTGGCGTGACTTCCGTGCAGAGTGGACGCTACCCACCCCGGGCCATATTGTGCTGCAGCGGGTGTTCCTACTGCAGGACGATTTGACTCTGGACTTGGATTCGTCTGGCTCCGTCGACGTTCCGGTGGCCTCCTACGACGACAACTCCACCGAGTGGGCGAGCACCGACTCACTGGTCACGGACACCCGGGGTGATCCCTTGGCGGCCGGCACCTACAAGATATGGGTGGTGGTCACAGACTCGGCCGGCCGCACGGCGACCGCCTCGAGCGAGCCGTTCGATGTGGTGGCTCCGTAGAATGGCTCAGCGCGAGAAGGGCGACGGGCGGGCCGGGCGGGCCTCGGCCCGGAACGGCATGGAAAGAGAATGACGGTATTCACAGGAGGACTAGGTAGAACGGTAGTGGTGCGGCTGATGGTGTGCACGTTTGCCCTTGCGGCTGCGCTGGTGTTGTGGCCGGTCTCGTCGAGCGCACAAGCTGTCAGCTACAGTTCTCAGGAGATTCAGTTGGCGCAAATGATAAACGACCATCGGGAGAGTCTCGGCCTCAATCGACTGATGGTCTCCGATCTGGCTTCAGTGGCCGCCGAGAGGCACAGTTCCGACATGGCTACGTACGAGTTCTTCAGCCATACGACGCGGGCCTCCGACTTCTTCCCAGTGGGTTCGGACGCGGGTGACCGCCTGCTCATATGCGGTTATCCGTCTTACGCGGGCTGGGGCGAAAACATCGCTGCCGGCTTCTCGACCGCTTCGGGGGTGTTCCAGGCTTGGCTTGGTTCGTCGGACCACTGCCGGATGATGACGTACTCGGGTTTTAAGGTGATGGGGGTCGGGCTGGTTTATGCAGCTGATTCTCCGTATGGGTGCTACTGGACCGTGGACTTTGGCGCGGTGGTCGATTCTACGGCCCGCTGGCTGGATGGATCTAGTCCCACGACCTCCACAACTACCACCCCCACCACCACGATCTCTCCGACGACCAGCATCTCAACGACGACTACGACAACCGCGGCGCCGCCCACGGCCACCACGACTACCACGGCGCCGCCGACCACCATAACGACCACCACGACTACCACGGCGCCGCCGAGCACCACAACCACGACCACCGCAACCACCTCGACCACGGGGCCGTCGACCACCACAACCACTGCCGTGTCGCCGCCGCCGTTCCCCGATGTCCCGACGACACACAGGTTCTACGAACCGATTGTCCAGTTGGCGGCAGCGGGGGTGGTGAACGGCTACGAGGGAGGACTGTTCCGCCCCGAAGACTTCGTCACGAGAGCCCAGTTCGCGAAAATCTTGGTCCTGGCTTTGGGCGCTCACACGTCCGACATCGACAACGCGGATTCCCCCACGTTCATCGACGTTCTTTACACGGGGAATGCCTACCCCTTCGATTTCGTGGAGGAGGCGGCGGGGCTGGGCATAATCCAGGGGCGCGACGACGGGACCTTCGCACCGCAGGCCGACGTGACTCGCGTACAACTGGCACTGATGTTGGTCAGGGCCGGGCAAGGTTGGCTGGCCGCTCCGCCGGTCGGCTATCAGTGTTCGTTCGAGGATGTACCTGCGTATGGACGTGACGCGGTGGACACGGCGTTCTACAACGGACTCCTGGTGGGCAAGACCGCAACCAGGTTCGATCCGTATAGTCCGGCCACTCGCGGCCACGTAGCCAAGATGGTTCATGGACTAATGCAGGTTCTGAATCAGTAGACCGGCCGGCGTTTGCGCCGCTCGGCGAGCAGATCTCGTCTGCCTGCGGGCCAGACGGTTTCTCTTTTGGTGAAATCCTTTTCTTTGTAGGCTAAAGGTCTCCATTTTTCCTGCCGATAGTCAGAACAGACCCGTCTCGATCAGAGAGGTGCCTGGTTCTGACTTGAAGAAAAGACTCCGACAGACTCTCTATACCGCAGTCGTCGCGCTGACCCTTGTAGCGCTTCTCTTGGGCGGGGTTCTAGCCTCGCCTGCGCAAGCGGTCAGTTACAGCTCGGAGGAAATCGCTTTCGTCCAACTGGTCAACGAATACCGGGCGAGCCGGGGGCTGCAGACCCTGCTGGTGTCGGACATGATCAGCGAAGCCTGTGACCGTCATAGTTCCGACATGGGCAAATACCGGTTCTTCGACCATTACACCGTGCAGTCTGACTGGTTCACGACCGGTGCCTCCCCCTGGGACCGTATGGCGGCATCGGGGTACAACTTCAACACCTACAAGGGTGAGAACATCGCCGCCGGATACAGCACAGCGGCCACCGTGTTCACCGGATGGAAGAACTCTTCCGGCCATAACGCCAACATGCTGAATGGTGACTACAGGGTCATCGGGGTCTCGATGGTCTATGTGAGCGGTTCTCCGTACGGTTACTACTGGACCACGGATTTCGGCGGGCACGTGGATTCCACGGCGCACACCCTCGGGACGCAGCCGGTGACCACCACCACCGCAGCGCCTACCACGACCACGACGGCTCGAGTGACCACCACCACCGCAGCGCCCAGTACCACGACGGCTGCTCCGACGAGCACCACGGCGTCGCCTACCACCACGACAGCCGCCCCGACGACCACGACCACCACCACGGTCTACGTGCCGCCGACCACAACCACAACGAAGGCGCCGACGACCACCACCAGCGCTCGAGTGACCGCTACGACCGCGGCTCCAACTACCACAACGGCTCGAGTGACCACCACGACAGCCGCTCCGACGACCACGACCACCAAGGCGCAGCCCACCACGACGACCACGGTAGCTAAGGTGGAATCCCCGACCTTTGCGGATGTGAACGAGGAGACGCTCTACAGTGATGAGATCGTCCTGCTGGCCGATCTGGGGGTCATCTCGGGATACGGGGACGGGACCTTCGGCCCCACAGCTGAAGTCACGCGACAGCAGTTCGCCAAGATGATCGTCCTGGCCCTCGGCTACGAGGTTTCGCCGTTGACCGCCTGCGCCTTCAGAGACGTGGCATCGCTTCCCAATGTGGCGGACCCGCTCTACCCCGCCGGCTACATCGCTGCGTGTGCTGCCGCGGGCATCACCGTGGGCAAGACCCCGGATCTCTTCTGTCCCTACGAAGAGATAACCCGGGCCCAGTTGATCACCATGGTCGCTCGGGCCGCGGGGTTGGCCGAACCGCCGGTGGGCTATAAGCCTGTCTTTGACAACTTCAACGACTCGCACTACCCGTGGGCGCGGCGTGCGGCATACGCCGGACTCCTCGACGGTCTGGCGGGATACGGCTCCGACTACGAGTTCTGGTCGGCCGCCACTCGTGGTGAAGTCTGTCTGCTGCTGGCCAACCTCGTAGGCGAATAGGCGGCCGTCCGGAAAAACCCGGGCACCACGGAAGTCCATCTCTTCGGCGCTTTCGACACCCTTGCCGAAGGAGGCATTCTACAGTGTGACCACGAGAATGGTCCTGTGACGCCGTAGCCCGGAGCCCACCTGACGGCGGGCCCCGGGCTCATCTCCCGGCGTTTCAAGTGTGCTCTCAGCGAGGCGAGTGCTGCTATTGGGCCGGGACGAACTTCACCGCGTCGGCCACCACGTATCCGTTGGCCCCTGTCGCCCAGATGCCGACACTCCCCGCCCCGGTAGCGTAGCCGGTACTGAACTTATAGCGGCCAAGCGAGTACCAAACGCCTCCGTTCGCGCGCTGGTTGACGTAACGGATGTGCTGACCGGTGGCGGTATTGACGGTGACTTTGGCGGACGAGGCACGGTTCGGGTGGCTGGTCCAACGGATATAGACGTCGTAGTAACCTGAAGCCGGAAAGCGGGCCGTCCAACGTGCCCAGGACGTAGCCGTGGTTCCGGCTCGGGTCTGGTAGTTGTTGCCGTAGTAGCCGGCTTCACTGGTCGAGCGGGTCCAGTTACCGTCGAGGTCGCTGCCGCCGACGCTCTTGGCCGTGGGGTTGTCGAGGATGATAGCGGTCGTCTCAAGGAGAGAACTCCGCCGTCTGGGCTGGTATTCGCTCCCCAAGTAACGACTCGTCCTGCGGATGGTGAGCGACGCTCCCGGTGCCTCGTAGATGATGGGCGAGTTCCAGGCGTCTCCGCCTGCGTAGATCACCACGTGGCCCGAAGTGCCGTCGTTGTATACGAGTGCGTCGCCCTCCCGGAGATAGGAACGGCTGCTCAGCGCAGACCAGGGGCCCAAGCATCTGTAGAACTCGTGGCTTGTGTAGCGGGGGGAGATGGTGGCGTTCACCCCGTCTTCCTCCTGGTAGAGCATGGTGCGGGGCACTTGCCAGCACTTGAGAGTAAGACCGGAGCAGTCCGTGCCACTACCGGAGCCTGCGTTGGGGATCCAGCTCTCCTTGCCCCAGGTGTATCTCAGGCCGATGGCGGATTCGGCCCGGGCGATGATCTCAGACCGTGTCATGGTGGGGATGGCGGCTTCGGCAACCGACATAGCCGGACTGAAGGTCATACCAAGCGTCGCGGCGGCTATCGCCAGACCGAGCACCACGATGCGGCTGCCGGGATGGATATCCGAACGCAGTCTCACGGCAGCACCTCCGCGGCCGGGGCAGATTCCTCTGCGTCGACGAAACAGTGCACGAGGATGCTGTAGCCCGCGTCATCGGCCGTAGGTTGGAGCACACGGCCGTCAGGAGCGACCACGTAGGGCTGACCAAGATATGCGAACGACGCTTCCGCTAGGAGCAAGGAGTCGCCGGTGCGGTGGCCCTTGCCGCTGTCGGTCATCCTGGTGAGCAATAAGCAAGGCTGAGTCATACCGACCTCGGCTCCGTCCGCTCGTGCCGTCACGTCCGGGGATTCGGCCGCAAGCAACCGCATCCCCACGATGATCCCGCCGTTGCCGTCCCCATCGATAGAGACCAGGTGCTCCACGGTGCGGCCGGGCGCCAGAGCGGGAGTCGACTCGGCTGCTTTCGTTACTTTGAGGCTGGGGCGCTCGATGTCGGCGGATCGAAGTCGTAGTCCATTTGCCGGTGCGAAGGTGGCCCTCACTACCGTACCCAGACCGCGGTCCAGCGGCCGTCCTGCCACTGGACGCAGGGAGGCCTGCTCTGGTCGACCCCGGCCGCTCGCCGCTGTGATGATGTCGGTGTTCTCTTGGTCAACGCCCATGAGGAACACGTCCGCGTGGGCCACCTCGACGCACGGGCCTTGTACGGTGGCGAACAGCCCGGTGACCACGTCGGGGAGTTCCGGCAGGGCCAGCGTCTCGTGGACACGGCCGTCCCAGTCGAGAGTGAGTAGCTGCCGGTCTGCGTCGCAGTCCAAAACGTACAGCAGCTCGTCGTCAGCCGCGAGGAAGCGAGGCTCCGCGAGTCCCACGCGTGCCGTGTCGCTCCAGCTTCCGTCGGCTCCAAGGAACACAAGGCGCTTGTTGACTGAATCCAACACAGCGACACGCCCGTCGGGAGCGACGGACAGGGCTTCAGGTCCTCGTGTCAGACCGTCTTGGGGCCGCGCCAGACCGACCTGGCCTTGTCCGTCGCCCCACGGCAGCTCCACAAGGAGGGTCCCCGCTGAGGGAGCCTCAGCGGTGTCGTCGAAGGGGGCCCCGTATCCGGCTCGCTCGGCGTCGCTTCTCGCGTTGGCGTTCGCGGCCGCCTGTTCGACGACGGGTTCGGCGGCCTGTTCGGCAAGCGCGGCGCTTCCTTCGGCGGAAGAGGCTTCCGCGCCACCGGGTTCCGCGGCGGCTTCAGCCCCGGAGAGTAGTCCCGGTACGAAGAGGGCACATGCGGCTACGGCACAGAGGCCGAGGGCGAGGGCCGAGCCGGCCGGTATACCGTGCTTGGTCGAGGATGCCAGGCGCCGCACTCCGGCCGGGGGCCGCGTGCACACCAGGCGTCGAGCTTCGCCCGAGCGTCGTCCTCTCCACAGGTGCCGCACTCCGGCCGAGTGGCGGGCCTCTCCCGGCGACGGTCCTCTCGGGGATCTGAAGAAGGGTCTGCGTCGAATCATCTTCTCCTCCTTTGCCTCGTTCTGATTACCGGTCTGAGGCTAAGGAGTGCCGCCAACACGCGAACATGGGACCAAGGCATGGCTTTGGCGGAGTGCCCGGCGGCGCCGGAGGCGGTGGACGAAAGGGACGGCAGACCGAGAGAGGAACCGGCTGCGTACGGTAAACTGCCGGCAGCGGCCTTGGTTGCCGCTGCGTACTGCAAGGGCTGCGGTTTGCCGTCCGTGTTCTGTCGACCGACAACCAGGGGGTGCCTGTGATCGTTCTGTTCTTCGCCGATGTGATCGGCAGGCCGGGCCGCGATCTACTGATCGCGAAACTGTCCGGGCTGCGTGCGCGCTTCGGTGCCGATACGGTGATCGTCAATGGCGAGAACGTGACGGATGGTACCGGACTCAAACCCAGCCACGCGGAGGCTCTCATAAGCGCCGGTGTGGATGTCATAACCACCGGCAATCACGTCTGGCGGCAGCGCGAGATCTACCGATACCTCAGCGAGCAACCGCGGGTGATACGCCCCTACAACTTCCTCGCCTCCAATCCCGGCCGGGGTGTCACGGTGGTCGACACGCCCGGGGGGCGTTTGGGTGTGATCAACCTGCTCGGCGATCTCTACCTGTATCCCGCGTGTTCGCCGTTTGAAGCTGTGGAGCGCGCGTTGGAGGAGTTGGAGGGGGTGCGCAACATCGTTGTCGATCTCCATGCCGAGGCGACTAGTGAGAAGGTGGCCATGGGCTGGCATCTGGACGGCCGGGTCAGCGCGGTGATCGGGACGCACACGCATGTCCGCACTGGAGATGCCCGGGTTCTGCCCGGGGGCACCGCCTACATCACCGACGCCGGCATGTGCGGCCCGCGGGATTCGGTCATCGGCGTCAAGAAGGAGCTGGTCCTCGAACGGTTCTTGACCCAGATGCCGGTGAGGTTCGAGGTGGCCGACAGTGACGTATGGCTGGAAGGGGTGGTTGTGGAGATCGGCTCCGACGGCCGGGCCCTGCGCATCGAGCCCTTCGAGGAGGGCGCTGCCGCCTGAACCGGCATGGATTCTCGGCCCCCTCCCCACTTCCTCCCTTAGAGAGGGCCGTTCAGGTCGTGGAACACCAGGCCCGTCGGGAGTTTGGGGTAGAAGAAGGTGGCCTTCTGGGGCATACGCTCGCCTCCAAAGGCCACATCGCGGACTTGGTCGAGCCCGGTAGGGTTCATGAAGAATCCCAATTGGAATTCCTGCGCCTCGAGCCGGGCGACGGCTTCGTAGGGGTCTCCGAAGAACGTCACATACTTCTGCTCCGCCATGTCTTGGGGGGTGATGCCGAATAGTCCCTCGAGGATGAGTGTCTGCAGGATGGTCACGTCAAGGCCCCGGTAGGCTGTGCTACGAGACGGAGCGACCCTTCTGACGGCTTCGGCGTCTCTCAGACGGATGCCGTACATCCCGTCCAGCGTGGGACCCCATAGGCCGAAGGTGCCTCGGGGGTGCTCGCGCAGGTAAGCGGCCATCGCGGAGTAGGCAGCGGCGCCGTTCGCAGAGCCGCCGGCCTGCGGCCCGACGGCGGCGGAACCGGTCGCATCCAGACGTTCCACCGAGAAGGTGTCGGCGAGAGATTTAGGCAAGGACGCAACTTTCTCCGGAGGGAGGTCCTTCAGGAGACGGTGTGTGGGGTAGATGGCGAGTCCCGGGTCGGACATGTTGCCGAAGTAGGCGAGCGCATAGTGGTACGACTGGGATTCGTCCCGCTCCTCATACCCGGCCTTAGCCAACGACCTCTCGCGGTTGCCGGTGGATTCACGACTCGTAGCTTCGCTCCGGTGTCCCTCATAGCGCAGGGCCGTCTCGTAACGATGATGTCCATCGGCAATGACGAAACGAGATGTCTCCAGATTCCGCCTGATGACCTCAAGTAGAGCCGGGTCCGAGGTGGGCCATAGTCTGGTGACTGTGCCACGTTCGTCGGTGACGGAGACCGCCGCTGGGCGGTCCGCAAGGGTCGCGTGCCGGGCTGCGGTGATGTCGTCGCCCGGCAGATCGTAGAGGAGAAAGACCGGGCTGAGACTCATGGCGGTAGCTGTCATAAGGCGGAAGCGGTCTTCCTTGGGCGCGGAAAGGGTGTGCTCGTGGGGAAAGACCACTCCCTCGTCAAAACGATGCAGACGCATGGCGGCAAGGAAACCGTGTCTGACCGCGGCTTGGCCGTCGGGGCCGGTGAAGGTCTCCTCCACGAAAGTGACGGAGGGATCAGGATCGCGTACCAGGACACCGGTCTTCTTCCACTCGGCCAACTGTGTCGCCGCCCGCGTATAGCGGTTGTCGCAGTCGGTATCGCTGGGCATGGTCATGCCCAGGTCGACTCTGACCACGTTGTAGGGGCTTCGAGCGTAAAGGCGAGACTGGAGCTCCGGCCCTATGACATCGTAAGGTGGTGCCAGCAACTGGGCCGGTTCGCCGGCCTGGGGCGCGTACCGCCACGCCCGGAAGGGGACCACGGTCTTCAAACGACCCTCCTCGAGTGTCAAGGTAGAGAGCGCACTGTCGGAATAATAACACCGCGTTTTGGAGCCCCGCGGGTCGTGTTTACCAGAGATCCTCCGGTTTGGGGTACTCTTAGAAGCGTGGTCCAAGAGTAGTGATCCACAGATCGCCGGGTCTGCCCGGGTGATCGACGAGGGAGGGCGCACATGGGTCTCATGGATAAGCTCACCGCCGGCATCGAGCGTGTCGCCGAAGAGGCCGACAAGGCCATCGACAAAGGGAAGGCCAAGGTCGGTGAGATGCAGATCGAGATGCAGATGGACGGTCTGGCCAAGAAACTGGGCTACCTCGTCTTCGATTTCTACCGGGGCCGGGAGGTCGACCAGGCTCTTCGGCAGAAACTCCTGGACGATCTGAGCCAACTTGAGGACAGGCTATTCCAAGCAAGGGCTGAAGCCGCGGCTGCATCCGGTCCCGACGCGCCCGGCGGGGCAGATGAACAGGCCGGCGCAGCTTCGGAGTCAGATCGCGTTCCTCCATTTGGAGCCTAGGGATCTGATCACGTGGAGTCCGAATCTTCCAGCCTGAGTTACGCGGAATTGCTGCAGCTTCTGGCCGGCGACCCTGTCCTGCGGGCGCGCCTTGGCGCGGGCGACACCTTTCGGGTGGAGACTCCGTTCGTCTACCCGGGGCGGGGTGGGCCGGTCACCCTGCATCTGGCCCTGGCTCCCGAGGCCGATCGGGGGTCTTCCTCGCCCATAATACGAATCAGTGACGGCGGCGGACTCATCAAGTGTCTGTCCGAGCAGGGCATGGACCTGGAACTGGACATGGTCCTCAGCAAGACCGTCTTTCACGCCGTCAGAGAGATGGAAGATGCGGGAATAATCGGGGGCCAGGTGTATCTGGACTCGCCGGACGAGCAGGTCGGGGCCGGGGTTTGGCGCTTTCTCCAGCTGGTAGCGGAAGTGGTAGGCTTGCGCCACGCCAAGTACAAAGATGCTCTGCTGCAGCTCGAACGGCGGCGAAGCGCGGATTCGGGCCTCGCGGGCTGGCGGCCGACTTAGCCGATCGTCACGTAGGTGTCGAAGGCGGGCGGGTTCTCGAGGTGCTGTTTGACGGCGCACATATCGGCCGCCCGTATCACCGCGTTGCTGTATTTCTCGGGGAAGTCCGCGGGCAATTTGATTTCCAGGGATATCTTGCCGAGACGCCGTGTCTCCGGGTCGGCCTCTTGGTGCACGATGACGCCGGCACCCTCGGTGGAGAGTCCGCGCTGCTGTAGGAAGCTCAGCACGTAGATACCGGCGCAGGTCCCGATGGACGCGACAAAGAGGTCGAAGGGAGCCGGCGCGCTCTCGTCGCCCCCGTTGGCGACGGGTTGATCGGTCTCGATAACGAAACCCTTGTAACGGGCGTGGACCTTCCTGTTGCCGGGAAAGAAGACTTCCATTTCCATGGCCGCTCCTTGCCTAGTGATGATGCGCTAAGGATAGCGCAGAAAGAGGAGCAGACGTTGGGCCCGATATCATGCGCACCAGAAGGGATGCGGAAGGTTGTGACGGGGCGAGGACGGACCGCCTTCTGAGATCAGCGGCCGGTCCGCTCGATCCTCTCTGTCTGGGCTTTATGCACGAGGTACGAGTCCGCTCCGGTCCCAGCGCCTGTGTTCAACTGGCTGATAGCCTCCAGCATCTGCGCAAAACCCTCCTCGATGGCCAGGGAGAGATAGGAAGATTGAGGACGGTCGAGAACCGCCGCCTGCTCAAACCCGCACTCCGGGCACCAAAGACGGACGTACCAGAGCGAACCATCCTGAAGCTCCCAATCTGTCGCCTGCACGAGCGGCGAGGCGCAGGCACGACAGTGGATGATGGGAGCGAAGGCGCGAGGGGCGTCGTTGTTCGTACCGTCTGTCATAGAACCGTTATCGACCGCGACAGGGCCGGAGTTTAGGGAGAGGTCGAAGCGCAGCCTTCCGCAGGTGCGGCCTCTCCTACTACTTGCTTCCGTTCCGGAGTTGCTGTACAGTACGAGTCCTAGACTAGAATTGTGGAGTAAGCTTGACTGAGTGCGGCAGATGTTCTTCGGGAGAGACGAGATTGGCCGTAGTGTTCACCATATCCACTCTTGAGAGAGAAACGGGTGCATCGCGCAGTACGATCCACTTCTATATCCGAGAAGGCCTGCTGCCCAAGCCGCAGAAGACTGCTGCAAGCCGAGCCCTCTATGGCCAGGACCACCTCCGGCTTCTGAGGAAGATCGCCGAACTCAAGGACAGCGGGCTCTCGCTTGCCGATATCAGGGAGGCGCTGGCGGAAGACCTCAAGAGTGCGGAGGAGAACGGTGCGGATCTCGCGGCGGAGGAAAGCGAGCGCATTCGTCGAGCCATTCTCCGACTGGCGACCCAGGAGTTCATGACCAAGGGGTACCAGCAGACCCACGTGGCCGGCATCATCCGTGAACTGGGCATCACCCCTCAGGTCTTCTACAGCCACTTCCCCAGCAAGCGTCGGCTCCTTGCAGAGTCGTTCAAGACATTCATCACGTGGAATCTGGCTCATGTGGAACCCAAGTTGAAGGAATCGCCCGACTCCGGCGAGAGGCTTCTGTGGAGGATACTGGCGGACCTCCGGGCCAACGCCTTCGGGTCGGAGGTCCTGTCGCTCGTGGGGGCCGAGGGAACGGACGATGCGGAATTGGTCAAGGCTGTGCTGCAGGCGTGGGGATCTGTCATCGACCTCATCGTAGACGACTTCGAGGGCACACGGGCTCCGGATGCTCCCCCACCCCAGGTTTCTCTTGAGCTCCTTGCCTATAGCATGATCGGTGCTCTCCACAATTCGACCCTGAGAGTGTCGTGGGATGACACCTACAGCCGAGAGGATATCGTGCGTGCGCATCTCTGGCTCTGGCTGGCGGCAGAAGCCGCGCTGCGAGGCGAGGTCGACATCGATGCCCGCGTCGCTCGCTACGAGGGTCTTATCCGAGAAGTGGCCGCCCGGGGTCCGATCACTCCGCCCGCCGTAGAGGATTGACGGCGAGGGTCGCTGGGTAGTATCAACCCTGCTTGCTGAAGTAGTCCAGGTATCAGTGCACAATTATTAATGGCAACAAGAATTATTGACAAACCACTGGTCGTCAATTACTATGCCGGTCACTGGGCCGGTTTGGGGATAACGATCGTCTCGAGGCTGAGGGAGGCCCGTTAGTGGTTAAGTGGATCCAGCTCTTGGTGACGGGTATCACCATTGGGAGCATCTACTCGCTGATCGCTCTTGGATACGTCACCATCTACCGGACATCCCGGGTCGTGAACCTGGCCCAAGGGGCTTTCGTCATGTTCGGAGCCCTGTTCACCTTCTCTCTCCTCAGGGAACTCAACCTGCCCTACTGGTTATCCGCGATCCTCGGCATAATCGGGGTTGCCCTGGTGGGCGTCGCCATGTACCTGCTGGTGATTCGGCCGCTTATCAAGGTCTCTCTGGTTTCGATCATTCTGGCCACCATCGCCCTCAGCATTCTCTTTGAGAATCTGGCCCTCGTGCGCTGGGGTGGATACGGGAAGACCCTTCCGGCGTTCAGTGGCGACCAGGCTATCTTCGTAGGGGGCGTCGCCGTCTTTCGACAGAGCCTGTGGGTCATCGGCCTCATGATCCTGGTGCTCGTCGGGTTGTACCTCCTGACCAATTACACACGCATCGGCAAACAGATGACGGCCACCGCTAACGATCCGGGTGCCGCCAGCCTCTCGGGAGTCAACACAGGCCGGATGATCATTCTCGCGTTCGTGCTCTCGGCGGTCATCGGGGCTTTGGGCGGCATCGCCATCACTCCCATCAACCAAACCTCCTATCTCTCTGGCGGGATCTACGCGCTGAGCGGCTTCGTGGCCGCCGTCTTGGGCGGGTGGGGGTCGAGCACCGGAGCAGTAGTGGGAGGCCTTGCTTTGGGCGTCATCCAGTCCTTGGTCACGGGCTTCCTCCCTGCGGGCTACCAGGACGCCATAGCCTACGCAGTCCTAATCCTGGTCCTCTACTTCCGGCCGAGCGGGCTGCTTGGAGTTCGTTCCAGCGAGGGTGAGGCATAATGGCTCGTACGAAGACCGCAGTGCCTTTGAGCGAGCGCCTCTCCTGGCTCCGGAGCAGCACGTTCCTACTCAAGGTTCTCCTGGTGGTCATACTGCTCGTTTGGCCGTTGGTGTATCAAAGCGGTTATGCGACGAGGATTATGATCACCGGTGGTCTCTATGCCATAGTGACCATCGCCGTGGTGATCATCCTGGGGCAGGCCGGCCAGCTCTCCTTCGGCCATTCCGCCTTTTACGGCATCGGTGCCTACACGGCGGCCCTTCTAGCGGCGAAGGCCTCGCTGCCGACCCTGGCGGCACTCGTGATTGGAGCGGTCGTCGCGGGTTTGATCGCTCTCATCGTGGGGCGACCGGTGCTCAAGTTGCGTTACTTCTACCTGGCGCTGGCTACAATTGGACTTGGCCAGATCTTCCTGGTTCTGGTGACACAATTGCGCACTATCACCGGAGGCGCTACGGGGCTGGCTCCCGTGCCCGTGCTCAAACTGTTCGGGTTCGCGTTCAACACGAATCTTCGGCAGTACTACCTGGTTTGGATAGTGGCGTTCCTCGTGATCCTCTTTATCGACCGGGCTCTCAAGTATCGAGTGGGCCGGGCCTTCCGGGCCATAGCCACCAGCGAGATCGCGTCCTCGAGTCTGGGCGTGCGCACGGCGAATTGGAAACTCCTTGCCTTCGTCACCAGTGCGGTGATCTGCGGGTTGGCCGGCGGTCTGTTCGCCTTCGTGACCATGGCCGTCGATCCACGCGGTTTCACCTTCGTGACCGCCATCCTGCCTATCGTGATGATGCTGCTGGGCGGGGGGACGGTCTGGGGATCCGTGATCGGGGCCATCGTCATGACTTGGGTGATAAACGGGTTCAGCAGCGTCGATCAGTACCGAGGAGTGATCTACTCGGCCATCATGATCGTGCTTCTGATCTTCCTGCCTGCGGGGCTGGCCCTGCGGCCTGACCAGCGGGCCAGGCTGAAGGCATTCTTCCGGCGGGAGCGGCTGCAGGAGTCCGCAGAATGCCTTGGGGCGGCGGAGGAGGACCAGCAGGTTGGTCAGTGTGAAACATCGGTCGGCCTTCCCCTCGCCGTGTCTCCGGGCGCGGGTGCGCAGGACCAGGCGGTGACAATCGGCGCGCACGACCAGGTCGTCGGGGCGCCCGTCGAGCGCCAGGGAGACCTACCCGCAGCGGTTCCCGGTGCCCCTCTGCTCGAGGTGGAGGATCTCTCGGTCCACTTTGGCGGTCTTAAGGCAGTGGATGAGGTCTCCTTGCAGGTCCGCGCGGGCGAGATCGTGGCTCTGATCGGTCCGAACGGCGCGGGCAAGACGACACTCTTCAACGCGGTCAGCCGGCTACAGCGTCTGACGGGTGGCTCCGTGCGCTTCGCCGGCGAAGACGTGAGCCGCATGAGTGCGGCCAACACCGCCCGTCTCGGCATGGCGCGCACCTTCCAGAACCTGCGCATCTACGTCAACATGTCGGTGCTGGAGAACGTCCTGGTTGGTTGCCATTACCGCGAGCGTTCGGGGTTGTGGTCCGGAGGGCTCGGCCTCCCACGCCAGCGCAGAGAAGAGAAGGCCTCGCGCGAGCGCGCGATGCAGGCGCTGGCCATGGTGGGTCTGGAGGATAGCGCCCATCTGCCGGCGGCCAGCCTGCCCTATGGGTCACAACGTTTGGTGGAGATAGCTCGGGCGCTCGCGTCCAACCCGCGGTTGCTGCTGTTGGATGAACCCGCGGCCGGCATGAACGATGCGGAGCGGGCATATCTGGTCCGGCAGATCCGCAATATCAATGCTTCGGGTACCACCGTCCTGCTTGTCGAGCACGACATCGAGTTGGTGATGGGCATATCGGAGCGCGTCTACGTTCTTGATTATGGGGAGCTCATCGCGGAGGGCCGGCCGGAGGAAGTGCAGAAGAACCAGGCTGTGATCGAAGCATATCTTGGAGTCGAACACGAGCAAGGTAGTGATCTCTGTCAGACTCGCGATCTTGTCTCTGGAGAATGTCCCGAGCCTGAGGACATGCTCGTGGTCGAAGACCTGAGCACGTCGTACGGTACGATCCAAGCTCTGCGCGGGGTCTCATTGACCGTTCCTCAAGGGCAAGTGGTAGCTGTTTTGGGTGCCAACGGCGCGGGTAAAAGCACCCTGCTGCATACGATCTCCGGGTTGCTCCGGGCCAACAGTGGATCGGTTGTCTATAAGGGAATTGATGTCACCAAACTGGCTCCCGACAAGATAGCGGCTCGTGGGGTGTGCCAGGTCCCCGAAGGCCGCCGACTGTTTAGAGACCTATCGGTAGAGGACAATTTGATTGTGGGGAGCTCGGGACGCAAAGACTGGCGGGGCACGCTGAAGGATGACCTCGCATACGTATATGAGCTCTTCCCGGTGCTTGGGGAGCGAAGGAAGCAGCCCGCCGGGACTCTGTCGGGAGGGGAACAGCAGATGCTGGCTATCGGGCGGGCGCTCGTCGGTAGGCCTAAGCTGCTGTTGCTTGACGAGCCATCGATGGGTCTGGCGCCGCTGATGGTCGAGCGCATCTTCGAGTCGCTGGCCAAGCTCAACAAGGAGGGACTCACCATGCTCATGGTCGAACAGAGCGCGGAGATGGCGCTCGCTCTCGCGCATCGAGCGGTGATCCTTCAGAACGGGTCTGTCATCATTTCAGGCCTTGCGGAAGCACTCAGATCGGATGAACGCGTGCGCGCCAGCTACTTGGGGACGTCTTCGGCGCAGACCACGCTTTCAGGTAGGCAAGGGGCAGGGGAAGACAGTTGAGAAGAAGTCAATGCATGTGGAATGCAGAATCAGGGAGGAACAGATGAAGAAGCGCTACCTAGCCATAGGATTCCTTATCTTGGTCCTGGCGGTCGCCATGACGGCGGCAGCCTGCGGCGGGGATGAGGAGACTACAACCACGGCTGCTCCGAGCACCGACACCACGGCTGCTCCGAGCACCGACACTACGGCTGCTCCAGGTACCGAAACCACGGCTGCTCCGAGCACCGACACTACCGCGACCGGTCCGGCCACGGGGGAACCTATCAAGATCGGTTACTCGACGAGCCTTACCGGCTCCAGTGCCGCTCCGGGATCGTCGTTCGGTCAGGGCGTCGCCTGCGAAGTTGAGTACATAAACGCCAACGGCGGCATCAACGGCCGTCCGATAGAGGCGATTCAGTACGACGACGCTTCTGAGGTCCCCAACGCTATCGCCAACATCAACAAGCTGATCCAGGAAGACGAAGTCTTCATGACCATCGGCCCATTCGCTCAGTACATGCAGGAACCGGCCCGGCAGATTGCGGAAGACATGAAGGTACCGATGGCTGGGGGCGGTCCGGCCACTCTCGACCAGTTGGCCGGGACCCAGTATCAGTGGAGCGTCATGGGTTCGGCGGGCCCACCCGTCCATGCTGACGCCGTCATGAAGGTCATCCAGGAGAATGGTTGGAAGAACATCCTCGGTATCGGCGATGTGCTGGCCATCCACCAGGAGACCATGGATCTGTTGGTCGAGGCCGGACCCGAGAACGGGTTCACCTTCACCAAGATGCCCGACCAGTTCGGGTTTGATCAGACCGACTTCCAGCCCATCCTCAACCGGATGATGGAGGAAATCAACAAGATCAATCCGGACGCGATCCTTGACTGGGCCAACTTCGGCGGTGCCGGGCCCATCTACAAGGGTCTGCGCGCTCTCGGTGTCACCGTGCCCATCCTCGGTAGCCCGGCGACAGCCCATCCGGCCATCTTCGGTATCGTCGGCCCGGAAGCTGTAGAAGGTCTGATGGTGCTCGATTCGGGCGGCATCGTCAACCCGTTCGCGCTTCCCGATGATTTCCCGCTGAAGGCGGTTCAGGTTGACTTCTTCGAACGCTACCAGGCGAAGTACAACGCCATGCCGGACTTCTTCGCGGCCTTCGGCGCCGACCTCGTCATCTTGGCAGCCGAAGCCATGAAGCAGGCCGGTGGAGCCGACGACAGAGCTGCAGTTGCCGAGGCCCTGATCAATCTACAGGATGTGGTCACCTACGAGGGTATCCAGAGCTTCACTCCGGATGCGACTTCCATGGGTGTCAAGGGCTTCATGGTTCAGTACGAGATCACAGGCGGTCAGTTCGAGTTCATGAAGGTGCTCAACTAGCGCAAGATCAGGACGGGCGCACCCGTCCTCTAGATGCGGACGACATCAGCTGATAGCCGGGGCCGGCGGCGCTGCCGCCGGCCCCGGCGACTTAGCCTGCTTCGCCGGTCCGATCGACGCGCGCGGTCCGGCTGAGATAGCGCAGATTCTCTCGCTCAAGGGGGAACATCGGACGCGCGTTGTGTGAAACCCCAAAGACCTCGCAATGCTGGTGAATGGGGCTGAAAAACTCGGAGTTAGCCATGAATAACGACCATTTGCCACCAGGACTCAGTGCCGAAGAGAAACTGCACACGCGGTTTAACATTTACACTAATCCTCAGCTGCCCTTTGTGAGCCCGGAGGCGGAGACAGGCTATAAGGCCCGGGCGGCCAGGCTTCGGGACGCGATCCTGCTTGAGAGTCCCCCGGACCGAGTCCCCGTAACGACGCTCAATCAGTTCTACCCTGCTTATCACGCGGGCCTCACTCCCTATGAGGCCATGTACGACCTGGAGAGGGCTGCCGAGGCTTGGGTGGGCTACGCGCGTGCTCTCAAACCCGATGCCATGGTGGGGCCGGCCATCGCAGCCGCGGGCGCGGGGCCGATCTTCGACGCGCTCGACTACGGGCTGTTCAGTTGGCCGGGCCATGGGGTCCCCCGGACCGCCAGCTTCCAATACGTGGAGAAGGAGTGGATGCTCGCTGAGGAGTACAATGACCTCATCGAGGATCCGACCGGGTTCATGCTTCGCACTTATATCCCTAGGACCAACGGCGCCCTGGCCGGAATGGCCAAGCTCGATGTGCCTTTTGGGATGTCCCAGCTCTGCGGGGCCGACTTCTGGATGGCGAACTGGGGCGACCCTGATGTCCAAGAGGCCTTCTCCACACTGATGGAGACCGGCAAGCGGGCTGCCGCTTGGGCCGAGGCCGTCATAGGTGTCGACATGCGTTTGGCCGCCGAGGGGTTCCCCGCCCATCCCGGCCTCGTCACCTGGGCGCCCTTTGACTTCCTAGGCGACACTCTGCGCGGCACTCGCGGTATTGTGACCGATCTCTACCGCTATCCCGAGAAGGTGCTTGAGGCCTGCGACCGCTTGCTGCCGTTGCTGCTCAAGTACGTCACCAGAAAGGCCGCACCGTTCCTGCCGCCGACGGTCTTCATCCCTCTGCACAAGGGGGCGGACGGCTTCATGAACGACGAGCAGTTCCGCACCTTCTACTGGCCCACTTTGCGGAAGATGTGCCTGGGCCTCATCGAGGAGGGACTGGTGCCCTACCTGTTCGCCGAGGGTGCCTATAACTCGAGACTGGAGATCATCCGTGATCTACCGCCTGGGCGAGCCGTCTGGCATTTCGACCAGACCGATATGGCCAAGGCCAAAGATCTCTTGGAAGGCGTTTGCTGCATCGCCGGCAACGTCCCGCTCTCCCTGCTGCAGCTCGGGACTGTCGATCAGGTGACGGACTACTGCCGCGCGCTGATCGAGCGCGTTAAGGGTCGGGGCGGCTTCATCCTCGATGTGGGGGCGGGAGCGGATGAAGCGAAGGAAGAGAATTTCGCCGCCATGATCCGAGCGGCCCAGCAGTACGGAGTCTACTAGGCTCTATTGAAGAGTTGGAGGTATAGCCATGACAGGCAAACCGGCATTTGCCAAGAACATCGAGCAGATCGGTTACAGCGATCTTGAGGGCAAACCTTGGTTCCAGATGGCCATGCAGGAGGTAGAAGGCCGCTACTATCTGTATGGTGCCCATTTCAGACATTCTGGGTGGGCCATCGTCGACGTGACCGACCCCGCAAAGCCCGAGTACGTTAAGTTCGTCCCGGGACCGGATCTAGCCGGGCAAGGGGCGCCGAAGATCCAGGTGGCCGGGGGCCTGATGATTACGGCGCTTGGTGGCACGTTGCCCAAGCTGCATGGCACCGAGTGGGGCGACCCCTACGAGCAAGGTGTGATCATCTGGGACGTCAAAGATCCGGTGAACCCCAAGAAGCTCTCTCAGTGGGATACCGGGGGAGGCGAAGGGGGCGTCCATCGCTTCTACTACGACGGCGGCCGTTACGTTCACCTGAGCGCCTCCTGTAAGGGCTTCCGCAACTACATCTACCGCATTCTGGACATTATCGACCCCAGCAACCCGGTGGAGGTGGGGCGTTGGTGGATGCCCGATCAATGGCTGGCCGGATCCATCCAGTGCGACCCCGGCCCTGATGTCGATCCCGAGATGGCCATGCTGGATAGTGCGGTCATGCACGGCCCCCCCTATCTCAAGGGTGACTTAGCCTATGTGAGCTGGGGCGGCGCCGGCATGGTGATCCTCGACATCTCCGACATCACGCTGCCGAGACTGGTGGGCCAACTCAAGCATCATCCGCCCTTCGCAGGCAAGCTGAGCGGAGCCCGGTGCCACACGGTGCTCCCCCTGTCTCAGCGCGACTACGCGGTCATGACCAGCGAAGGCGAGCGCTACTGTGTCTTCAACGAGGAGATCACCAGGCACAGCGGCGCGCAGCCTCTCAACTTTCTCGGGATGGTGGACATCTCGGATCCCACCGATCCCACTCTGGTCTCCGTGTTCCCCTATCCTGAGATCCCCGAGGGCTGGCCCTACAAGAACTTCAATGAGATTCCGGGTGTAGGCGTGGGCCCCTTTGGACCGCACAACATCCACGAGCCGCACAATCACCCGGCTCTGGAGGACAGGAACGACCGCGTCTATTGCTGCTATTTCCACGCCGGCCTGCGCATCTACGACATCAGCGACCCGTTCGTGCCACGTGAGATCGCCCACTTCATCCCCCCCGATCCGGACAAGTGGCTCTTCAACAACAAGACCGGTGATCTTTGGCCCGGTCCTCGGATCGCTACCACGGAGGACATAATCGTCGACAAGCGCGGCAACATCTTCATCGATACCTTCCACGACGGGCTGTATTGCCTGCGCTGCACGGTGTAGAGAAAACGATGCTTAGCTTCGTGCCGACACGATAGAGATATTCAGAAAGGAACCCCCATGCACGAACTAGTCCAAGCCATGGCCGACATGAAGGAAGAGGAAGCTCTTAAGATGGTAGAGGAGCTCCTTGCCCAAGGGGAAGACCCCAAGAAGATCCTGGACCTCTCCTCA
>Ga0209509_1000906_pt1 | contig 24505 bp, 36 predicted proteins | sample BioC13SIPDNA_FD_185743 | JGI IMG/M metagenome (GOLD analysis project Ga0209509, IMG submission 185743) | Anaerobic biogas reactor microbial communites from Washington, USA - Biogas_R1_A C13 SIP DNA (SPAdes) (version 2) | ecosystem: Engineered > Bioreactor > Anaerobic > Unclassified | place...
TCCAGACTCAGAAGCGATAAGGTATTTAGCCTCTGCTGTTGTAGGCGGTCTGGTAATAACCGTTTCCTGCCTGAACCCGTCCTCTTTCATATACAGGTACTGAGTGCCAAACTTGAACTCCCGTACAATCTTGTCACCATCAACCACGCCTTCTTTGGCAGCAACAAGTGCTGACTTCTGCTGATAACCACCAGCCTTGACGCGCCCGTCTTTGTGGATTTTCACGTCCGAGTGAGGGCAACCATAGAAGCCGTCTGCTCCGAGCAATAGCGTGGTGTCGATAGGTTTCCAGACACCCTTGTCTTCATAGTGACAGGGCTTGCCAGAAAAGTTAGCGACAATCTCGCCATTGCCCTTGTCGAAGTGGATACTATGCTTCGCGCGCTTTACAACCGGCAAGCCTGTCAGTTGCTCTTGTAACTTTGCCCAATTCGCCATTATGCTTGCCTCCGATAACTCGTGAACTGCTGAACTGGTTTTTTGTAGCGGTCACGAAATCTCACAAGCTGCCCGTCCCACGGGTCATAAATCCAAAGTTGCCCGTCATTGCGGGGCACAGATACTACCCAGTGCTCATTCAACTCCGGCGTGTTTTCGTTGTGGTCTACCAGTATTACAAGCACCGAGCCGCTTGCGATTTTTGCTAACATCATAGCATCGGTAGGATTCCAAGTGCGCCCTTCCCACTCGATCTCTGGGTGCTGAAGACTCACCTTCTCCCACACCATCAAATTGCCGTTATGATAGCCGCCATTTTCAGTGCGCCATTTATTGTTAATCATCGGGTTAGTAACAATGCCCAGCTGGTTCAGAGCGTTAGTTTCGCAGCACATCGTGCAGCCATACGCACCAATCGTGCCTGAAGTGCCCAGCGGTTCAGCAACCCATCTCGGGTCACGTTGCCAATAAAGTGCGCCATAGTAAGGCGTGTTAACAATCACTGGCGGGTCTGGCGGCGCAGGCGTTTCGTCTACTCTTTCAAGCCAAGTACTATCGCTCCACCCGCCTTTGTTATGCCTGTACCAGCCATTACTTATTTCGTATACTTCTACAACTGTTCTGTAAGGCAGTGAGGGAGCACTGACGGGATAGCCAGTTCCCGGACCGCTTCTCACTCTCAAATTTGCGGTTGCGGTTACTCTCGCTCTGAACAGTGGGACTTCTACTGGCGGTTCTACTGGTTCTGGCACTTCCTCTCCCAGCCCAAAATACGCCAACAAATCAGCCTCTGTACCGTTCCAGCGGTTCTGATCGATGAATTGGTTTGCGCTTGCGGGAACACCGTGTTCCAAGCCGTTGCCATGCGAGCCAGTTTGGTGGATGAGCCAAGTACTAACTCCCTTTGGAAGCGCAGGCGGTCCGGGGTGTTCGGGTGTATAAGGATTGCCCGGAACATTGTTCAGATAGTGCGCTAACCACCAGTCCATATCTGGCAGGTCATAAATGTTCACATACTGGTCGAGCCAACTCGCCCGTGAATATTGAATCGGATAGTGCCCAGTTTCTGCTTTGAGCCTCTCCGACACGTTCCTGATTGCGTTCGTGATTACCAGTTTCGTGTTGCCATGAGCGAGCTCACTATCAATACAATAGCGAATCTTGCCGTCAAAAGGCGCAGCTCTCAACAGATTATCCATCTGAGCGTCTGCATTTTCGCCCGGATATAAAACATGGTATGCAAAGAAAGGCAAGTCGCCGCTCAGTATACGATTTCGCTCAAACCATTTATCCTGATAGCCCCAGCTAATCGTTGCCCTCGCAGCGAGAAACTTGATTTTTGGCAAAAGTTTATTGAAGTCAATTTGCCCCTGATAGGAGCTTACGTCTACGCCATACGGTTGATTATTATTGCTCATAATGTCAAATACCTTCCTGTAATAGTTGCTCCAGTGCGATTTTCAATGTACAACTTGCCGTTAGAAGCGGATATAGTTATTCTACCATCAGTTCCAGTTGTGCCGCTCAATGCAACAGTTGCCACATCAATAAGCGCACTTGCGGATACTTTAATGCACAACGGCATAGGCGAAGCGTCAAACGAGATAATCGCATAATGACTGTCGTGTTTGAAGAACAGAAAGCCGATAGTATTCTGGGGAGTGAAGTTAATTGCGCCGTCATCTTTGATTGCGACAGATTTTAAGCTTGTGCCATGAGGCGTTTCAATGCGTTTTAGGCGTTCAATCTCTGTTTCGAGCTGATTTATCTTGTTGACAATAGCCGTCAATTCGTTCATTGCCGCTCTCCTTGCAACCTGATGCTAAATTGCTCACCATTATCACTGTCATAGGTCATCGCAACTTGTTCTACGTGGCAGTCAATAGATTGCCCAAAGGCTTCTACCGACAGACGGTCACCGAAGCCGTAATCGATACCGTATTGCATGCCGGGTGTATCGATAATTTTACCCGTTACTATGGTCTTTGGTTTGCCTTCGTTCAATGCGGCATATGCGTCATCTTCCACACCTTGTTCTTCTTCTTGATGGCGCGAGTCTCTAAAATATTCCTTCCGGTTGAAGGGAAAGCCATTGCTTATTCTGGCAGGGTCTGATACTTCCTTGATAACCCGTGCTTCACCTTCCCCCTGTCCGCCTGCGTAAACATAATTGACTTCTTCACTGTGAATTGTGCTCAATATGGCATTTTCAAGGTTGCCATAGTTTTCACCAACAAGCCTAACATCACCAGAAGTTCTGGTATGGTCAACACCCCTTTGCCCAACATAAGTCCTAAACTTAAATTGGTTAACACCGGTTCGTACAACATCGAAACTGGTGTGCGTTCCTTTTTCGGTTGCGCTGTTGGCTAATTCCTGACATGTTTTCAAGACGCTTTGCCATGCGCAGCCTTTCGTAGTCTGAATAGATTGCCCCACATCAGATTGCACGGTCAAGCCCGGAATCTGCCTTGTCGTATCGGCATTTGCGCCCATTTCGTTGCGCACAATCTTCTTCATAATATCATCAGCTTTGCCTTCGAACTCCGCCCTTGCACTACCTGCTTCCGAAGCCACAATCCGTTGGCTCAGCAATACATTCCCATCAAGCGCATACAACCGCACCATGTGTTGCCCAGATTCGTTGTACAAGTCCCAATCCTGCAAAATGTAAAAACTTTCGTTCTGCAGGGCAAGCGTGCCATTCTTTTCACGCCATAATTCAAGAACTTGCCCCACTTGCCAGTCGGAAGGATTGTAGAGCCGCATAGGCATTTCGAACTGTAATGCCCCGATAGCATTTCGTGTTTTCGTGTATTGCAGTTTATGCACCGCTTCAATCGTGCTTAGCCTTACGCTGTCCGGTGTATATCGATCTATTTGGTATCTCATTCGTATACCGCCCCATCCAGACTCCAAAACTTCGGAATCCATTGCACAAATGCTCTTGTCGTGGCTATATCATAGCCTTCCGGAATGAACACGCCGATTGAGTTTTTGCCCGGCTTGATATACCAATCGCCGACATCTGATCCAGCATTCATGTACCGCCACACGCTCCCTCTGTCCTTCCAGCTTGACCGCATAATAAGGTTTGTCGGGTCAAGGTTGATCCAAATCTCCTCGCCCTTGAGCAGCGTAAGCCCGTTGAATTGAATGCGCCTGCCAGTGGTATGGTTGGTTATCGAATCGAGTTTTCCCGGTCCAATAACCGTAAACTCCGGATAAGCGTTTGCACTGCCACTTGACGCGGTAATCTTGTACTCGATTTCGCCCGGATTAGGAGCGCTTGCCATCCCAGCAAAAGCGCCGCCGAGATAAAGCGATTTATCGGTTGCCTCTAAAATTGAAGTAATGGAAGCGCTTCCGGGCAAATCAATTTCGAGCGATTGCCACGCTCCATTTTTGAACATTGCCACCTGATCCGCAAGGATAACATCGCCAATCTTAGTAAACTCTCCCGCAATATAAATTGCGCCATCGCTTGTACAAAAAACCCTGCGCACCACGTCATCAGCCCCAGCACCGCCTATGCTTTGCCAGTTAGCTCCGTTCCATTTAGCAATATAATCAGCGTTCGGGTCGCCACCTGCATTTGTAAACGCGCCACCGATAACAATCGTTCCGTCTGGTGTTACATCAATGGCATAAACGGCATTGTTAGGCGGCATAACCCCGAATTGTCCGAAGGCGTGAAACGCTCCGTTATACCAATAACAGATATAATTTGCACCGCCTAAACCACCTGCGGCTGTAAAATCACCGCCGATAAGCAAGTGTCCGTTCGGGCGGAATTTGAGGGCGAGTACAATATCATTTAATCCGCTTGCTAACGGTTGCCATGCGCTGCCACCCCAACGGGCAACGCCCTTACAATTAGAATTGCCGCTTGCTGAAGTAAACCTGCCACCGATATAAATAACGCCATCAGGTGATATTGCAATCTGCCACCGATATAAATAACGCCATCAGGTGATATTGCAATAGAATAAACCGCTCCATCTATTCCACTTCCTAATGCGCTCCAAGTGTTAGTTGTCGGATTGTACTTTGCAAAATAATCGGCGTTTGCTATTCCGGCAAGATTTTGGAAATTACCGCCAACATACAGATTGCCATTAGCATCAAACTCCATGCAAAATACGTGGTGTATAAGATTAGCGTTTCCTACTGCTTCCCACATCTGGTTTGCTTTGCTAAATCTGGCAATTCCTCCGGAATTTTGAACGGTTGTTTCGCCGTTATTGACGCTTGTAAAGTGTCCGCCGATATAAATATCGCCATTCGGGGCTTCTTTTATGGTTAGCACCATACCGCCCACAACCCCAGCCATCCAGTTGTTATCGTTCAGGTCTACCCATCTACCGCTTGGGTCTTGTCTAAGCAAATAATCGCCCTGATATTCCACTTTGTAGTCAAGCGTGCTGCCATTCTTGAACGCTCCTTGTAAATGCCCATCAAGCGCCCTAAACATCAGCAAGTCTTTTTGATAAACGGATGTTTGCGGCAAATCGGTATGACTGGTTATCGGAATTGAAACAATATCAATCGGGTCGCTTACTTCATTGCCATCATCATCAAAGCCCTGTGCTCTGACAACCAGTGGCTGGTCGTAGGGAGTTTTATCCGGTCGAATTGCGTCGAGCAACGCAGCCCGATTCTTCATCATCTCGTCGATGGTATTCCCGTTATATACGAGCACCAAGCCCCAGTCGCGCGATTGTCTGAAGTGCCGCTGATATATCTCGCCGCCAGTCACAATCGGAGTGGTCACTTGATTATAGGGTGCTTGCCCCAGTCCCAGTGTCGAGATAATGCGAGCATAATCCTTTACCCGTACCAATCGCCCACCATGCCGCGTGTACTCGGAGCGTTTTGAGCTGCTTGCGTACGGGAGACCGTCCCACCAGTACTCGCGATTATTATCAATGTAACCGAGCCCTTTTTCATAGCCCATTATGAAAGTAGTTGCCTTATCGCCCTCTTCAAACTGGAATCCGTCAACCCAAAACACCTCTGCTGAGGGGCTTGCTTTCTTCAAGACAGATATTCGCCGATTCGTAGAAGAACTGCCTACCGGTTTTTGATAGCTAACCTCTACTCGTTGCCAGTTTCCGGTTGCTGTGAACTCTTTGCGTACGTCAGTTACTGTACCGGCAACATTCCCGATTTCGAGTGCCATACCAAGCCCTGCTGGCGCAAACACGTCTACTGAGAAAGTGTAGGTTTTACCCGATTCCAGTGTAAAGGGACTGTAGAATACACCGCTCTCGCCTGTTTGTCCGCCTACACGGATACACTGCGAACCACGTCGAACATGAGTGTCGTCAATAGTTATACCTGCGCCGCCGCGTGAAGTGTATCCTGTGAGCGACCGCACTGCCCGCGGATTTTTAACCAGATTCTCGCCTGCTTGCGGTACGATTATGTAAAACTCCATGTTGGTCAACGCCATTAGCCAAGTGCCTCCATCATTCTAAATGCCATTTGTACGTTGCTTGAATCTGCCGTTGTCGGCATGTTCAGCGTATAGTTGTTTTGAGTGTAAGTCGGTATTTCCGCTTCCAGTGTATTGAAGTCGTAGGCAATCTCCCGTTCTGGTAAATGCGTACTTTGCTTGATACCAAGAGCAAGCCCCCTGTTCAAGTCTTCACCAATCTTCATGAACACTTTGGAAGGTGAGCCAACTCCAAATAATTCTTTAACTTTGTCAACAATGTTACCGACTAAGTCGCTAACAGTTGTTAGCAAACTCTGCAGCCTGCCTGTAATGCCTTGCGCAAGCCCTGCGATCAAGTCGCCACCAACACCAATCAGATCACCTACAAACCCTTTAATTGTGTTGATAATTCCTAACCCAATACTTGTGGCAAGCTGAAAGACTGCTACCATTCCATTAGCAAAACCGCCCTTAAAGGCTGTGATTATTTCATTGCCAGCAGCTGTAAGATTGCTCAAATATCCCTTAATGGTAGTTATAACGTTCGTTATAACATTGCTTGCAGCAGCGATTACGGGTGAAATCCCGTTCGATATTCCAGAGACAACCGCTGTTACCAATTGACCGCCTGCGCCAACCAGCTTAGCAAGCAAGCTGACAATCCCATCAAATAGTGAGGTTGCTATACTCTTTCCGGCTGTTAGAATTTCGCCTCTTGATTCATACAAGCCAATTGCAATGCCAGATACAATCTGCCAAGCTGCATCTAATAATAATGGCAGATTCGCGAGTATTCCATCAACCAGTGCGAGGACAAGTTGTACCGCCGATTCAATTATCATCGGTAGATTATTCACAATCATATTTACCAATCCAAGCACTATGGCAACCGCCGCCTCTGCTAAAAGCGGAATTGCAATCGTAAGCCCTTCCGATAACATGGCGACAATATCACTGCCTGCTTCAAGCATGGCGTTGATTCCTTGCAGTAACCCTTCTACCAATCCAAGAATCAAAGCCGGTGCCGCTTGAATCAGTATTGGCAATGCAGCTAAAAGCCCTTCAACAATCCCTGAAATCATGTTTATTCCTGCTTCGATAAGCATGGGCAAACCTTCAATTATGCCCTGAATAAAGCCTACCAGAATATTAGCTGCATGCTCTAATATCATCGGCATAGCTGCGGCAATACCATTTATAAGGTTAGATACAATCTCAAACCCTATCGACATCATTTCAGTGATGTTATCCGCAAACGAACTTAAAAGCGTATCAACCAATCCGGTTGCAACCTGCATGAGCATGGGAATCGCTCCAGCAATACCTTCCACTAATCCCATCACCATACTCGTGCCCGTTTCGATAAACGTCTTTGCGCTCTTACCCAGATTCTTTCCAAGCTGACCAATTGCAATTGACGCCAACAAACTTGCGCCTGTTATATCGCCCTCTTGAAAAGCCTTTGCCACATTTCCAATGCCCGATACAAATCCAGAGAAATCTTTTAGCACTGGCGTTAATACGTCTGATAGTTTCGTCAAACCGCCTCCAAGCAGCTTTACCATCGGAATCAGTGAAGGTAAAGCAGCTTGCGCAAGTCCCCCAAGCGTACCCAAGAAATCAGTAAGTACTGGCAGAAATGCCACTCCAAGCTCGTTTTTCAGATTCGTAATTGTGGTTTTAAATCCCGCGATCTTCGTACTGGCAAGGTCGGCAATGTCCGGCATTGCAGCAGTGTTTTCAGCAAGCAATGCCATTGTCTTTGCCATAACCGCTGCTTGCTGTTCTGACTTCGTCATTGATTCTACGGTTCTGCCATTTGTTAGTGCCCATTCGTCATACGCCTCTGTAAGACTTACCTGAATTCCGAGATTATCCAGAATCATGGGAGATAAGCGCCCGACACCCTTTACAAGACTGTCTAACATGTAACCCATGCTCTCACCAGTCGAGGCGGATACTTTACCCAAATAACCAAAAGCGTCCGGCAGTGTTTCGGCAAAGTCACGCCCTACCAATTGCGCTCCCAAGTTAAACGACTTCATCAAATCCATGTTTGAAATCATCCCATTAGAACCTTCTTGAAGTGATTTCAGCATTGTTTGCCCGCTTGTTCCGAATGACGCGGCAAGTCCGTCAAACGCACTTTCAACCGCTGGCATTGCTTGCGCTTCCATTGCCATATCGGTTAAGCCTTTTGTTACCGCTGCGATACTGCCAACCGCAACCGTAGCCGCACCTGCAAACGTGCCTAACCCCACTGCACCCACTGTACCGATTGCACCGGAGATTTTCCCAGCAGCACTTGCTTTTTTGCTCAAACCGTCAATGGCACTAACAGATTCTGATATGCCCTTCAGAAATTGATTGTTTTTTAGTTGTAATATCGCTGTTAATGCGCCTAATGTTGCCATTTCAATCACCTGCCATTGTCATGATAGAAGACACGAAACTCATTGCGCCTTGCAATTCAGATTCACCGCCTTCTAATTTTGGGTAAAACTCTTTTGCGCTCACTGGTTTCGTGCCTTTCTTCCGGCTGATGTTAACCATTGTGGCGGATGTCTGCGCCGCCCCAAAAACTTCTATTTCATGCCCGAATGGTTCAAGTTTGTAAAACTCCATCCATTCAGATAACTCTCTACTGCTTATGCGACCAAGCAGCTCTTCTACCGTCATGCCCAGTTCACGGGCTAATCGGAAGTAAAATCGCCGCTCTGGTCGCTCTCTGAGTTTTTTGCCAGTTCCTCCGCGTCTTCTGGGGTGATCCCACTTAATCGGCTGGCGACATTGAACAACCGTTCTAATGCCATCGCCGATTTTGCGCCAATTGAAGCAATCTCTTCTACGTTGAACAGACGGTTACCGTTTTCATCGACAATGGTTAATTGGAGCAGCTTCGCTCTGACATTTTTCATGTTCACAGTCTGGCTTTTGCCTTTCAGCTGAACAATGCCCGCTTCAAAGGAATCTCGCTCCGCTCCAGTCAACCCGCGAACATAAACCGATCCGCCCCATTCCGGCACTTCCACCAATTCAATAGGCAAGTCCTTTGCTTGTAGAATAAGCTCTTTTGTCAAGATTGTGGTTTTTGTCATATCGCTCCTATGCTAATGTTGGCTTCCCTGTTATTTTTAGCGTTACAGTTGCTGTTAACGCCCCATCAACTGGCATGGAAGGTTCAAATCCTACAACGTAAGCGCTAAACGTCCATGACACCGCTGGGGTAGAAGGGAAGGTCAGGGTATAAGTTGTTTTCGCACGCTGAGCCAAATCGTATAACAAACCTCCGGTTGCATGCTTGTGGGTTGAAGCGCCAGGATCATAAGCGATTTCAAGTGTAACTTCGCCAGATCGCAAAATGGTAGGAACAACCTCTTCCCAGCCAAAGCCATCGTGCTCAGTTACATCAACCGTATCAAGCGTAATTCCGGGTCCGGATATACTCGTAACCTGTGCGATTTCTACTGCGAGTCGCAGTAATTTAGTTCCATAAGCTGAATATTTCGCCATTTTACTCCTCCAATTAAGGGCTATAGGTTGTTGCCAAATCTGGCACACCTGTTATTTTGATTGTCATTGTTGCCGTCAACGCCCCATCAACTGGCGCACTCGGCTCAAAATTTGTGACATACGCATCAAACGCAAAGGCTGTATTTGCTGAATCCGGGAATTGCAGCTCAAATTCCTCTGGTTCTGTGCTCTCTAACAACGCAAGTAGTCCGGTATGCTCAGTCGGATCATACACCAGTTCCAGTGTCAATTCGCCTGATCGAAGGATAGTAACTGTCACTTCCTCCCATCCATCAGCGCTATCATGCGTTGTTACGTCAACGGTATCAGCTGTGATTCCGGGTCCGGATATTGTGGTCACTTGCGCAATCTCAGACCCATCTACCAGCAAAGCCGTTCCAAATGCTGAATATTTAGTCATCTTTACTCCTCTTGATGGCTGATAATATAATCAACCGTTATTCTGTAATTATCGGAATCGGGTTCGTCATCGTGCTGTTCCAGTGCTGGCAAAGCCGCACCTACTTCAACACCACCGACACCTCCCATAGTCCCTTTATAGCCCTGCAAGGCTTTACGCAAGGCTTCTACCGTATCAAGCCCGCTCGCAAACGTTTTCGCCCTTATATCAAACTGGAATCTCGGGCTTGCAAGTCCTTGCTCAGTTTGATCGTGGGTCAATAATCTTTCAGTGCTTATTCTACGATAAGTGATAAACGGCAATACTGCCTTTTGCGGACTGTGGAAGGAATATACACGCGTTCCAACTGCAGTTGCTATATCGTTGTTAGCAACTAAATAAGTGCATAATGCCTCTTCTATCCTCATTCCAATACTTCCTTTATCACATGCGCCATAGCGTTCAACGCCTCTGTTTTATTCTCATCAAATGCCGGTCGTAAATAAGCACGCTCCGGAATTGTCACTTCCTGTGCCTGCCTCAATTTACCGTCTTCACCCTCCCAAAATAAAGCTCGTGCTCGTTTCTTTTTTATGGTGCCTCCGAATTCATGAATGGCGGCATAGATTACTCCGCGTGATCCAACCTCACACTGGGTAGGCGTTGGATCATAAACTTGAATTGAATTGAATAGATTGCCAGTCAATTGCCGCAGCTTACCTCGTGCGTTTATAATCGCATGGGCTACAAATACTTCACCAGCCGCTACTAGTGCATCTTGTGACACTTTCGACCTGATTCCTTTGTCAATGCGGTTCAATTTGCGTTCTACTGCGCTCGTGTCCAAATCTATCTTCAGTTCCATCAGTTCACTATCTTTCGTGCCCTGAATCGTGCAGCACTAATTCCATGCTGAATAGGAGTAGTTAATTCATACTCCCATTCCACCGGATCACCACGGAATTGCGTAATCAAAAAGCGGTCTGTTTCCTCGATAAAGAAATCTTGCGGCACACGCACTGTTATTTCAAAGGTCGTTTCAGGTAATACGCCTTTTACTTCCTTGCCTTCATGCGTTTCTATTCCACAAGGCGTTGGCGTTGCTGCTTCAACCCAGTCACTAATATCAGACCCATATTCGTCAATGGTTACGCTCCACACTTTGCGATAGCCCACATCGTCCATGTGGTTTACCGCCGCTTCACGCATTTTCGCTTTATCCGCTTCAGACCAAATATTCGGTGTCATGTCAGGTTCTTTTCGTACTCGTCAATCTCGTCTTTGTAAGGCAAGTCTTCCCAGCCGCCACCCGTCAATCGCTCCAACGGTCGCTGCTTCATCATCAGCGATGTCGCCTTTGAGCGACTTTTGTAATAGTTCGATTGCCTGACATACATGTCAACTTTCTGGGAGCGGTGGAAAGTGCCGCCATCGGAGCTGAAGTCAAATTCGTCAGCCACTGCGCTTGCCTTTTCAAGCCAAATATCTGACGCTGCCTTGAACAAATCATAAGTGGGAATCCAGCCATCGCTGTTCGGGTCATTCCCACTGACATCCGCAACCGCTGTTTCTTCTATCAAACAAACCAAATCGGTGTCAGTGTAAATCGCCTGCGTTGGCTCTGCAACAAATCGCCGCAACTTTGCCACGTCTTCATGTGATATCATCTCGCGCCTTTCCTTTCAGGCGGCTTTTACACCGCCTGAATTATAGACAGGGAGATCCCCGATTAGGAAGGCGAGCTGCTACCGCTACCAGTTCCCGGTTCAAGCACCGCGAACGGATAACGTGTCGCTTCGACTTCGTTTGCCCGATTTACTGGGTTAGGCACCTGCCAGCCCCAGCGCATGTAACAACGCAAGGCAACCATGTCCTGCTGAGCGAGATTATAGATAATATCGCCCGTGTCTGGGTCTTGAATCACTGCCTGATCCAAAATTTTGTAAGTCAGATCAGTACGGAATGCGTATACCAGCTTACTCCAATCACCAGCAATCATCAGGGCTTCGCTCTCGTCAAAACCACCGTTCATCGGGAAGTAAGTCGGCACACCATCTATAGTGTAAGGCGCAGTGCCCGGAGCCATTCCCTCAACTGCGGGTCGGAATATTGGCAAGCCGGAGCTGGAATCACGCAAGCCGCGCAGTCTACCACGCATTGAAACGCCTGCGACAAAACCAGTGGGCATATAACCGTCCAGTTCGACATGACTGATCAACCCGGGCGTTGAAGTGGAATCGTCATAGCCCATGATGTCGTCGTACAAATCGCCAATGTCAGCTAATTCCAGACTGTTACCAGCCGCCTTTGCAGCAGCAACAATATCCGTCGGGAAGTTGCTCGGTGCGTTTGTGCCATGAAGTACCGCGGCGTCAATTACCGCTCCGAATGCCTCGCCGATATATGGCTTAATCTCACCGAAAATGTCATAGCTCGAATCCTCTGCCACAGATACCGGAATGGGAACAATCACGGCGATTTCTTCGGCGTGAATGTACTTGTTTTTCCATTCTGCGGTTGTAGTCTGCTTGAATCCCAGCGTGTTCTGTCCAGACGGGCTTTTGTCAGCCGGATCACCCGGCACTCCGTCAACCCAGTACGCCATCGGCAACGCGCTCATGATCGGGAGCCGGCGCTGTCCGGCAGTCATGTTCGCAAGCCTGCGTCCGAGTGAAAGCACAACCGAATTCTCGGCAACGTGCTTAAAAATTTCCTGCGCAACGTCCTCTTTGAAGAGGGCTTCTGCGTCATTTTTTGCAATCATTGTTTACCTCCAAGTAATTTAACCTTAATGCACACCAATCTTTCGTCTGATCAGGGCATTGATGTCATCGCCGGTGACTTTGCCGGTTGCTCCGGCAGCTGTTATTCCGGCTACACGAAATAGTTCTGGTGCAAGTGTACGGAGCTTTTCCCAGTCAGGCTCTCCCTGCTCAGAGAATAATCCCTCCGCTGTTGCCAAGGCGTACGCCGCCTTTGGATTCGTGCAATTGACACCCGGTCTAATTGCTTGATCGATGAACTTTGCATGTCTGCTGCTCTCGGCTTCACGCTGTTCTGCTTCCTGCAACATTCTGGCGGTCTCCGCCAAACGCTTCTCCAGTTCACTCCCTTTTTCTACTTGCGGTGCGAGTGACTTCACCTGCTCTGACAGTTTCTTACGGCTTTCCCTTTCCGATTCCAACGCACTCTTCAAGCCCGATACCGTTGTTTCGTACAAGGCTTTTATTGCCTCTGGCTGTTCAGTAAGGAAGGCTTCAAACGTCTCGAATGTTGCCTTTTCTCCCGCTTCGTCTGTCTTTTCTGGTTCTGCCATTTCATCTCCTTCGTTATTTTATCATACTTTTAATAATTACAAGGATTTATTTATCCCTTGCATACCACGACTTCCAATCAGGTGATAATTCCTTCAACGGAACAACCTGCGGGCTACCACCCCACACTCGGTTTTTTTGTATTCGTGCTAAATCATCCAACTGGTAATCGCCTCTCTGCCATGCCTCATAATAAGCGTTGCCCATGCGCTTACGCTGTTCCTCTTCCGACAAGCCCATGAAATAATCTTTGCCATAATCCCATGTCGGCTCGTCTGCGCCATCAACCCACGGCACCATAACGCAAGCACCATTCGGGTGGTCGTCCAGTTCGTGTTCAGATGTGTAAATTTGCCCGTCTAACATCAGACAAGCCATGCAAGCCCGCTGCTTGCTTGCCATCCGTTTAAATCGGCGGATTTTGTGGTTCTGGTAGGTTTCCAGTGAGCTTGCCCTGTGCGCTCTGTTCACTTCAGTACGGGCAATTAGATTAGCACGAACAAACGGAATGTTGAAGTTGCTCACCATCAATTCGGCAATCTTTTTACTCGGCATTCCCTTTGCCAATCCTTCCATCAGTGACGCTGTGAGCTGCTCCCTTGCCCCTTCACCAATTCCGGCAAAGAGTTTTCCCAGTGGAGCGTCTGCCTGCGCAAAGCCCGCCATCATCTCCAGCTGCGGGCGTGCAAGCCCTTTGAAATAACCCATCCCCTGCGTTCGTTCAATGTTAATCAGATTCACGGCTTCATCAGCACTGATCCGATATTCGTCAAGTACCTGTTGGAGCGTGTACGTCTGCCCCCAACTGCCATACTGTGCGATAACGTTATCAGCTTGCTCAGTAAGCGCCCGATAATAATCAAGCTCCCTAACCCACTGCATACTCGCGCCGCCATCAGGGAATCGCTCCAGTATTTCCTGTGCCACCGTTTGCGCCTGCGAATATAAGCTTGACCTAACCGCAATCCAGTAATCCCGCATTTGGAGGTACTGATACCCAGTGCGCCCATCCAACGCGGTTTTGTACTGCAACGCCCGTCTTACTATCTCAGATACTGGCATTATTCAGCCACACCTCGTTCTGCCTGCGTTTGCCTTAGTGAGTTGAGATTGTACGGATTATTGCTCTGTTCAAGCCGTGACAGTGCATTGATTATCGCGTTATCCATCACTGTCGCCTCTTTCAGCTTCTGCTCCTCTTGATCCTGTTTCAACTGTTCGATTTCGTCCATCGTCCAGCCGTACTGCTTCAATATGGTTACAAGCGGAATCCCCATTTCAAGCATGGTTTTCATCGCCTGCGTTTCCATTAGCGTTTGCTGTGTTTCGGGTCGCTCCCACACACAAGTCGTTCCCTCTGTCGCGTCAATTAATGCGGCAAGTTCAAGCCAGCCATGCTCAAAGTTGGTTATCAGCTTTTCCACTTTCTTAATCAGCGGCGTTTCCATTACCTGCAAGGCTTCACCGGAGATGTTCGCACCAACGTTGAAGAAATAATGCTTCGGCGTTCGAGAAATAACCGCAATCGAGTTGGTCAGCTTGTCGATTGTCTCCAGGAACATCGTCAGATTAGCAGTGCTGAATTCTCCAACACTGGTATCTTCCTCTTCACTCACCCCCTTTGGAATCTGCATTATCGCCTGTGGAGTTGCTTTCAATGTCGATATATCAGCGTTCGTAATCATCCACCTTTGTGGGAATGCGCCAAATTCACTAACCACCATCATGTCACTGAATGTCTTATTAATTGCATCCTGAATCGGCATCACGTTCGTCAATTCCGGTTGGCAGCTGAAGTGAATTATCGGTACGTCACCAAAATCATTTGCGTATTCGTCTACCAATATAAACTTGTTCAAATCCCGTTCGTTCCCCTGTTGCTCGTACTTTTCAATGCGGGTCGGGTAATACAAATAAACACGGGTCATGTTATCCTGCGGGTCGTAATAGCACTTAATCCCAGCCCGCTTTTTGTTCGGATCGTTCTTTTCGTAGTCGAGAAATACCTTATCCGGCGAGTTGTAATAAGCGCGTGTCTGTCCGTTGATCCGGTCAAGCATAACGTACCCATCACCAGTAACAAGCGCGTCTTGATGAACCTGCCTTGATACCATGTCAATGAACTGATCTTCCCAAAAGTCGTCAAGCCGTTTGTTCGCCCGCTTTTTCGGATTGTCAAACCCTTTCAAGTCAATTCTATCTGCCGTGCTGTCGACAACCACTGCACACCAATTCTGAATAAAACGCACCGTCGACTTGTTGAACACGTCTTTTAATCGTTGGTGCGTGTACATCAGCGGTTGGTCACCACTGTAATATCGCCGGAATACGTGCACATTTTCAGCCTGCTTTCCAAGCTCGCCCATCAATAATTCTAAATCGGGATTCATTAATACCTCCATTGCCGTGCCTTCAAGGCGGGCTTTTTCTTTCGTGTAATGTAATATCTGGCACTGTCAGCGGCGTGGTCAAATTCCTTCACCGGTTCGTCCTTGCCATCTTTCCAAGAATAACTCTCCAGTTCCGCAATTAGATTTACGCACTGCGGATCAATTATAATCTTGTTTTTCGCAAACAATTCCTGCATTCGTTTAATGCCTTCCAACACACCTCCTGTTCTGGGTTGAACATCAAGCCCAGCGTCCCGCAATGCGGCAATCAACCCAGCCGCGCTGCTATCTGCAATGATTTCCGGATTGTGATCCCCAGCCATGCGGAGGTGCTCTTCTACAATCTCACTTTGAAGTTTACCAGTTCTATAATATTCCTCTGCGATATAGAAGTTGTCATCACCATCAAAATAGATTTTCAGAATTGCAGCCGGATTCGTGTAACCTTCATCCGTGCCCAGTCCGAATCCGATATAGTTGCGCGGGTTCATCTCTTTAACGTGTTGGCTCGCGTCAAACTGCGGATATACCAATCCCTCAAAAGCTACAAATTCAGCGAACAACTCCTGCCGCTTGAATTGCCCCTCGTAACTCGATAAAAGAATGTCCTTCCATTCCTGCGCTGTATGCGGATTGTCGAAAGTAGTCGCCCTGTATATTTCAGCAGTCTGGCTAACATCGTAAACCCAGTTGCGCTTGCCTTTTGGCGTGGTCGTAACCCAAATATGCCCGAATTGCCCCTGCGCCCGAATACGCCCTAAACAAATATCCCATGTTGATTTTCGTGTCAGCCCGCCTTCGTCGATCCATACCCAGTGTAAGTTTGGTCCACGGAGGTTTTCTGGTTCATGTGCAGACCGCATAATCACCCTACCCCCACCGCGTAGAATATAGGTCGCGTCTGTTTTGATCTCGTCAATAATTACGTCTTTCGCAACTTCACGAAACGTGTATTCCGTACTATCTCGTAACATTCGGTATGTCGGAGCAACAATCATTCCGGTTGTGTTTGGCTTCGCAAGCATCATCGCCTTTACCGCTCCGGCAAAGGTTTTACCCGCTCCAATCCCAGCGATGAAGCCGGATAGATTCGCCTCTGTAGTTACGAATCCAAACTGCTGTGGATATAAATCAATCTCCTTTTTCATCTCCACGTTTTGCTTCTTTGATGATAAAGGTTATCGGTTCTGAACCCGCTCCCGTCACCTCTTGCCGCTCAACGTAACCGCGTGACTTGCCCTGCGTCTTCAGGAAGAAGATCATCGCAGTCGTGTCACCGTCCAGCGCCTTGCTGTATAACTTCGACTCCACGTTGTCAATCATCTTTTCGCGTGCTTCGCCCAGCTTCGCCTTGACCGTTGAATGTGAATTGATGTAGTTATACAAAGTCGTGCGACTAACATTCAGAGTACGCGCAACCATTGAGACGTTGCCCATCATCTCGTCAATTAGTCCTTTCACCTTGTCAACCGTCAATTTAGCCATTTTTTATAGTGTTCATTCTGTAAAATCAGAGCGGACGGGTCGGACTTGCACCGCCAGTTTCCTCATTGGATTGAGACGCGTTATCTATTTCGCCTCGCCCGCGTTTTGGATAAGGTTTGCGCAATGGTTCAATCTGTTTGCGCATTTCGTTATCAAGTGGCATCAAATACTTGTACTTTTCAGTAAGTTCTCTCGATTCACAAGATTTTCTTAAATTAGGATTCGTCTTGAAAGCTGTAAACATCGGGGTATCATTTCTCCATTGACCTCGCCAATAATATTGTTTTATTGCTGAAGAATTACCAACATACATCCAGTTCATAGCTTGATAAATAGACCCGTTATGCCCGACATTAGGGTCTGCGTAACTAACTAATAATCTCAAGTTTGGGCTTTGTAACTTCAATAGTTTTATAGCGATCGTGGCTATTCTGCTAACTGGCTCTTTATGCTTTGTTAAAGCAATTCTCGTCAATTCTGCACATTCTGTATGTGATAATCCATAAGCATCGCCTAAATAAGGCGTTATACTTTTTCCGAAAGTAATTGCTCCAATAAATGTTTCATCTTCCCACACGCCAATATATACTTGCCTTGATTTCGGCATACGTTTCGAATAATGCCAGTGCTCAACCGCATACTTTGCGGCTTCGTGGCTGCACCAATCAAGGTGTAAACTCATGCCCACACTCCGGACAAGTTACCTTTGCTTTTTCGTCGAGTCTGCCCTGCTCATCAATTCCAACTGGTTCAAAGTCAGGCGGTATAATTCCTTCTTTAGCACCTATTTCTGTGATAAGTTTCTGAATATTTTCATTGTCTGACTGTATGTCTCGAAACAGCTCATCCAACTTCTGCTTATCCGTTGCCGCCATTGCACCAATCGGGTCAAGTGTCGATAAAATCAAATCCTCTTCAGTTTCTTCCAAGTCCACATAAACCACCGGAATGGTCGTGTTGCCCTCACGCGCCGCAAGTTGACAGCGCAAGTGCCCGTCAATCAGGTTGCCCGTGCGCTTGTTGACAATAACCTGCTGCACCCACCCGACCTCTTCCAGCACGCCTTTTAGCGCGTCCTGTTGGCTTAACGGGTGAATCCGCCAGTTACGCGGATTGAACAGGATATTATCAAGCGGTTCTACACCGCTCCCGATTATGCGATTCTTGTACTCTGCCAAATCACCCTCGTCTTCTCGCACATTCGCCTGTACGTCCACAAACACTCACGCCCGCCGATGAAGTCAGTCACAAGGCTCACCGCTCCCGTTCATCGCGTCAAGGCGTGAAGTCAATTCGGCAACCTGCTTTTCCAGTTCCCGAATGCGATAAAGCCTTTGCACTTGAACATCAACTTTATATATTCCATTAGCTAACTCCCATAATCTCCAAGAATGTCTTTGAACGGGCGGCTAATTCCATAAGGTCTGAATACGATTTTTGCTTTGCGGTAAGCGCAAGGGATTGTTTTTGCATAAAACCATTGACGAAAACGCTAGTCGTTTTATTTGTTTTCATTAAATCCGTATACTCGATATTGCCGTCCTTCAAATAAGCGTTTAGATTAGCCTTATTCGGCTTGAATCCGGCAACTCCCACAACCCCACAACAACAAGTATCGTCCCCCATATTTCGCAACCTGTTTTCTCCCACATAAAAAGCAAGTCCGGCTTCTTTTGCGGCATTCTTGATTATCTCAAAATCTTTTCGCAATAAATCTACTGGATAACAATAATCGCCACCAACTTTTACAAAACCGTTATATTTCTTACTGCGTTTCATTCCTTCAATTTCTACGCCATAAACCCCAGCCTCTTTATACAAAGGCATATAAGAAGCCACTTCATCAGCAAGCCCCAGCGAATACGGCGATATTCTCACGATAAGCCTTTTTGTTACAGCGGCAAGTTTCGGCAACATTTCCAACCGCTCATTGAACGTAGGCGCACCTAATTCAAGCCGGTCGTATTTAGGCGACACCATTGATACTTGCGCAACCGCATTACACTCGCTCAACACTTCCAAATACTCCGGTTCAGTAATCAGCTTGCCTTTTGTTGAAAACACAAACGGGTATTGCGTTTCTGCTAAATATTTCAAACATTCTAAACTTTTTTTATGCAACTTCTCCGCAGGCTGAAAAGGGTCGCTCATGCCGCCCCAATGCAAAGGGATATCCCAGTCGCACCAGTTTGTTTCCGTTGTTCTTTTCCCCTCGACAAATCGTTTTAGTGACGCAAGACTTTCATCAAACTCGATTTTTGTAATATCTGTTTTCTTTTGCGCAAAACAATATGAGCAAGCGTGCGTACAGCCTTTATAAGTATCAAATCTTACAGGCAAGTCGCATAGCACTATTTGAGAGCCACATCTAGGCATTTTTCAGCACCTCTAAGAACAATGCGCAAGCCGTTTCCATGCCCACGCTTTTAACAAGTACTTTTATTTCTTCAATTATATCTCTTTTATCCGTTAGCGTTACTGAACCATACTCCGAATCGCCGTCTACAGCACCGCTAAAACTATCCACCAGCGTGTCAGGGTCGAATTGAAAACCGGATAATTTTTCCCCCATCTCCGCCATCATCGCTTGCACTCGCTCATCATCAGATTGTACGCTTGCCATCAATTCTTCTAACTTTGCCTTATCGCTTGCCGCCATCGCTCCCAAAGGGTCAAGCGTCAACAATACCAAACTTTCCTCATCAGGCGATAAATCGACATATTTCACAGGCACGGGCGTTTCGTCACCTTTGCGTAAGGCTAAGCTAATCCGCAAGTGACCGTCTACCAACGTTTCAACATTCTGGTCTGCTCCCCATTCTTCACCAGTCCGCTTATTCACGATAACATCTTGAACCCAGCCTACTTCATCAAGAACGCCGCCTAAACTTTCCTGCTGATTTTTGGGGTGTATTCTCCAGTTAGCCTCGTTTGCTAAGAACCATGATGCTGGTTTATTGTCATAGCCAACGATCCGGTTATTCCAGTCTGCTTTATTCTTACTCAAAATGCTTCTCCAATCCCATGTACTCCAGAATGAAGTTATAAGCCGTCAACCAGTCATAAGCAACTCTGCACAAATAACCCTCACTGCTCGCAAAGTCACCAAATTCCACCTGCTCCGGCGTTAGCTTGTTGCTGCCAAATTTCATTTCAACAAATAACCCGTGATAACCACCTCGCGGGTAGGGTGCGCATAAATCCCAGACGCCTTTTTTCAAGCCCTCACGCTTCATCTTATTCTTTTGCGCGGGGGTGGAATAAAACCCGTTTGGAATAGCGAATACCCACTTGCACTCGGGGTGCAACGCCAGTGCCTCGAATAATGCTACCTGCTCGTTATGTTCACTCATGTACCGCCTTTCCTGCAGCTGCGCCTTTGCGTATGCCTCGTTCAGCCTGCGTTGATTACTACTTCGATTCTTCATCACTTGTTTTGTAAGTGAAGATTATCGGCTGCACCTTATCCGTCATACTACGCAATAACCATAACGGGCGGATAAGCGGATATTCGTCCTTGATCCCCAGTGCGTATAACATCTTCAACCACCAATAACGGAGTTCGTAATATAGCCAACGGGGGTTCATGCCTGTTCCATTTCTGCTAAATATCGCTCTACCACTGGGCGTAACAAATCGCCTAACGCCTTCAAGCGTGTATACTCCGAATTGCGTAAGCGGGAGATAAGCGATAACAATGCGCCAGTCAGCGCGTCCTCTGTTTGCGGGTATTTCGCCGATTTTAATTTACTGGCGTTCCAACCCTCGTCAATGCACATCTCCAGTAGTTCAATGTCAGCGGGTTCGTTCGGGTCAGTGTTTCGATATATCGTCCAATCCAACGCCTGATACGTTTCTCGGTGAACAAGCGTCCACGTTTCAGCAACGCGCGAGTAATCATAAAGCGTACTGGCGGATACATTCAACGCACCCGCCAGATAGTTAATCACCTGTGCTTTGTTGCCATGCGCCGCAATCAAATCGTTTAGCGCGTCACCAATTAGAAATTGCTTATCTCTCACTTCTTCAAACAATCTGATGAATGTCTTGACAACATCATCCGATAATGCAAAGTTCGTCATTGCGCTCCTTTCCAGTTCTTCATTCTACCACATCTCGTTCTGGAACGAAAACTTCACTTGCAATTGCTTCATTCTACGCCGATAACGCTCGCACTCCTCGTAGCGATAACGATATTCCAAATGCGGGCAGTGACTGTCTTTTGGGGGAGAAACGCATAATCCGGTATATTCATCATGCCTTCTCCAGTGTGCGCAATCCTCGCAGTGGGCGTTCATTCGTCCACTTCCGGCAACTCCAGCCAGTGTGTTAACGCCTCTTTCAAGCGTTTGATTTCAGCCTCCAGTGCTGAAATGTAAGCCTCAATTTCGCCGTGAGCTTTGCAGGCGGTGTATGCCGTTTCGTTCGTTCCGTCTCGCTCATTGTCATATACTGCGTTCGTATAACGGGCGAGTAATTGAATTCCTTTTCCACTCATGCTCATTTCGTTCACTGCTTCCTTTCCAACTGTTTCATTACTTTTGTGACTTCGATAATAATAACTTCATCGTTTTCTTTCAGCCACAATTCCTTTTCCAGTTCCTGCGCTTTTTCAATTGCGTCATCGTAATTCGTGAATTCATATTCCTTACGCTCCTTGTAACCCAAAAGCGTACTGCGATAAACACGAACGAAATATTTGCGCTGCGTTATCGGGTGTTTGAATATCTGAAGTCCCATCTCATGTCCTTTCTAATCTGATTTTGTTCAATTTCGAATAAGGTAAGTTCAGCGTGTCTGCTGAAAAGCGTTTGCCGTTTGTGTCATCAATATCGCCCGCCTTCCAATACTCACTCGCGGGGTGGTTTATCATCTCTTTCCTGCCAATCCATCCACATAGCCAAACTATCGTGAAATCCGCAATCGTGCTCATGAAGTAATACACGTCAGCTTGACAGTTCCGCAGTTGATAAGCGTAAATACTGGCATCTAATCCGTAATGCGGCGGCACTTTGCGCAGTTTGCATTTCACGTCAATTTTCTGATCCCGATACCAATAATCCCATCGCAAGTCAGTGGAGCGTTTGGCTGTGGGATACATCCGCTCAAAAACAATCTCTCCCAGTATTCCGGCAAGACGTGAATCCCGTTTCGCAACCTGCGTTTTCTGATTCAGTGTCGGAGCAACTGGGCATAAAATCTTATACCGCCTCTCCATCTCCCATAACATGTCAGGCTCGGTTGCGATTGCGTTCATTCCGTTCTGTACTCGTATCATCATAGCCCGTTCCCTTTCGATAGCGTGCCCCCTTCACGCCCTGCGACCTATATCTTGTCAATGTAAGCGGTTAGTTTTATCGCAAGCTCCGCTCTCGATATTTCTCCCATTCCGTAAAAGCTGCCAATATACTCCAGCCACTGAAACACGAACCAAGCCTTCAACCGCTCGAATTCACCGAACTGTTCCCAAATTGGCTTGACACTCTCAATCTGACTGCCAGTTTCGTTTGCTATTAACTCGTTCAGCTTTTCCATGGTTGTCACCTACCTTCTACGAATACTGGCTGATCCCATCGCACTTGTTTTCCGGAATTGTTCGATTTCGGGGTGCGCAACCATGTAACCTTCAAGCCCTTTTGTATCCCATGTCGCGCGTGGTTTGGAATACACCACCATCATGGTGTCGGATTTGATTGTCTCCTCAATTTGTACCGCCGAATGCTTCAATATGATTTCCAACTGTTCGATTTCAGTGTTCAGCTCCAATAGTTTATCTCTGAATTCCGCTTCAATATCAGCAAGCGTTGCCTTCACTTCCGGCGGGATTGCTTCGTCAATTAGCCGTGCTTTTTCACGGGAGAGCATGTCAACTCCGATTTTGTAGTCATCCAGTTGGTCGAGTAATTCCTCTGCCTGTTTGATGATTTCTTCTTTGTTCATTTTTGTTCCTTTCATTTCTAATTTTATCTAAGCGCCAAACCGGTACCAAACTCAGTAACTGACCATCGCCTTCCGTCTTTTATTGAGCGGTGCAGCATAAGCAAATGATTAGGGCACAAAGGCTCTAAAATGCGTTCAGCGATAACCTGCTTAATGCCATTCTGTGTTAGAACATTGATTTTGTATTTTTTTGCCATTATTTCACCTCTTTCCAAATCTCATTGATATATCCGTCTTTTTCAATAAAGCTTTTTACAATGCGCACCAAATCATCGCTCCGGCTTTCCAAAACCTTGTTCAGCTTATCAATTGCCGCTTGACGTGTTGGAAGTCCAGCGCAAACCGCTCGCCCACTCCCAAATTCCGAAATAGTCCACGTCTTCGGATCGGACTCGTTCCTGTGGAGCATGAAGATATAGTTTGGCAAAATTTTGGTTTTGACTTGTTCAGCAACAGTCGGGACTAATTTCGTTATAACCCCGTTGGTAATGACCATGTTCATTTCGTATTTTTTAGCCATTTTTTCACCTCTTCATAGTTTTCTTCGAATGTCTCTGAACCGACAACGAGATAATAATCGTCATCCATTTCGTAAGGCTTGACGATCCAATCAGTTGGCTCGATTTTATAGTTGCCGTGAAGTGTTTCGTGAATTTCAAACCGTGTTGAAGGGGGCAATGTGAGTAACATCATGTAACTGCAAAATGCGTTCCCTTTGTTTTGGGCAACCCACCTGCTGATCTCCTCATGATTGTTCCCGTTATACTGCATGGCTTCAATTCTTATCTTTTTGCGATATTGTTTTGCGCTCATTTCTTTTTCCTTTCGTGCAAGTAATATCTAATCACACTGCACACCGTAACCGAATAAGACTTATCCAGCGCTATCAGGTACTCCCCGAATTCCAGTGCTTCCTCTTTGGTGTCGAAGAGCGTCATGTTGTACCCGCTTTCGGGCTTATCGTTCCAAATTACGACGAAAGGGCTCATTCCGCCACCTTTTGCTTCCTAAAATTCTTACAAGTTTCGTGGTTGAGGGTTATGACAACGCGTTGAGTAAACTTGCCGCACCGTGCGAGTATCATTTTGTCACCTCTGACGGTACTGGCACTGGCAGCCACAATTTATAAACTTTGGGCAAGGTTGCGCCAAAACTGCCCCCCCACATACGGGGGTCATATCGAAATTTGTAAACCCATCCGGTATTGTCATGACCAACTGCAAGTATCTGTTGACCTTCTTTTGGCTATTGTCATGACCAACTGCAAGTATCTGTTGACCTTCTTTTGGCGGTTCAGTTTCAATGTTTCTCCACCGCATTGCCTCTTTCAAGGTGGCGTTTTCGGCTTTCAACTCGTTAATCTCCGCGCGTAATTTTTCTTCAGTCATCATTCAGTTCCTTTCTAAAACCGAATTTCTTCATCATCAGCCAGTGGATCAAACTCCACATCTTCTGGCTTATCATTCCAGCCACAGAAACTGCAGGCGATCCATGTTTCAATGTCAGTACCAGTTCCTGAGCTATCGTAGTGCAATGCGGTCATGCCGCACATTGGGCAGGTGGGGTTAGTCATTGTTATTCCTTT
>Ga0209509_1000924_pt1 | contig 24168 bp, 18 predicted proteins | sample BioC13SIPDNA_FD_185743 | JGI IMG/M metagenome (GOLD analysis project Ga0209509, IMG submission 185743) | Anaerobic biogas reactor microbial communites from Washington, USA - Biogas_R1_A C13 SIP DNA (SPAdes) (version 2) | ecosystem: Engineered > Bioreactor > Anaerobic > Unclassified | place...
TGCAGCGGATGATCAACCGCATCGTTGTGATCCTGCGGGACCAGGGACCTGGCATTCCGGAAGACAAACTCGAGACCATTTTTAAACGCTATTACCGGATCAAACAAGACGGTGAGAACAGCCCGGAGGGGTTGGGTCTTGGCTTAACCATCTCGAAACACATAACCGAAGCTCATGGAGGCAAGCTTTTTGCCCAAAATAACAAAGAGGGCGGCGCTGAATTTGTACTTGAGCTTCCTTATCCAGGCTAATCAAAAACAAGCTTATCTCAATCAAATACTGGCTGTGATGGTTGGTATAATTCCTGTCACTAACATAGAAAGCGGTCGAAACTAATATGCTTAAACTTCGCGTCATGACTCTTAACCTTGGGGGAGGAGTGAAAAACTTCACCGGCTCACAAGAAACCACTACAGGCAAAGCGCAGGCACTGATTGATCTGATTGAATTGATCAACCCCGACTTTTTGGGTGTTCAGGAAATTGCCCAATATATCGACGCTGACGGTGGGCTGCACAGCATGACCGAGCGTTTACGGCTTGAATCCGGGTTTGACTACAGCTTTTATGGCGAAACCCTTTCAATGAAAAAGCACATGCAAATCAAAAAAGATTTGATGATCAATGGCCTTTTTAACGACTGGTGGGATTGGTCAAAAGGCAACGCTGTCTTTTCGCGTAGCCCTTTCAGCCGCCTGGGAAATGTGAACAAAGACGGCGTCCCCCGGAATGTTCCCATTTTTCAACCCTTGAGTTATGAGGGTTCACGGGATACCGACCCGCGCTATGTCATCCTCACCCGCTTGAAGCAAGACCCTTATCCCTTTGTGATGAACTTACACCTGACCACATTGGTGGGTGAACGGGGGGATCATGTCTGGTCTGAGGTGGCGGATGCGGCCAGGCTGACCCGCTCCCAACAAATCAGCCGGGTACTGGGTTTGGTGGAGCAGCACGTGCTAATCCCGGAAATGCCCCTCATCCTGATGGGCGATTTCAATGCCAGGATCGATGAGTATTCCTTAAAGGAAATACTTGAACGTGATCAAAAATTTGTTCATCTGGCTCCCAAAGAAGAAATCCCAACCCATCCAAATGCGGGGGCCGTGGATCACATCTTCTTTTTTCCCGCCAGGCGTCTGATTGAATACCAGGCACATGTAATTGACACGCCCCTGGCACATTCTGTTTCCGATCATCTGCCGGTTGTGGCAGATTTAGTGATTGAATAAAAAGGTTAGGTAAAAATATGACTGATAATCGATATTTTGGTACTGACGGGATCAGAGGCACCTTCGGGACCTCTCCCATGACTCCTGAATTTGTTTACCGGCTTGGTTTGGCGGCCGGCCAGTCCTTGAGCGCTCAAACAGACACGCAGGCTTTGTTTGTGATTGGGCGCGATACGAGAGTTTCGGGTCCGGAATTGCAAAGGGCCTTGGCTACAGGCTTGCGCAAAACCGGTGCCCGCGTGCTGGATTTAGGCATCGTGCCAACTCCCGGAATTGCTTATCTGACCCGTTTTGTGGGCGCGACCGCTGGGGCAGTCATCTCTGCTTCGCACAATCCCGCCAAGGAAAATGGCATCAAATTTCTCAATAACGAAGGCATGAAACTGAACCAGGAACAGGAAGCAGCCATTGAAGAACTGCTCGAGGAAATCCCGGAAACAGTTCCCGACCTTGAAGATGAATGCCTTGGTGAAGATTCTCCCCATTTGTTTGAAGCCTATTTGCTCGATTTGCAACAAACCGCACCTGGGCTTGATCTGAAAAACCTTAATATTTTGATGGATTGCTCCAATGGGGCTGCCTGGAAAGCGGGTCCGGAAGTGCTGCGGCGTTTGGGGGCCAACTTGATGGCCATCCATACAGAGAATGACGGCATAAACATCAACGTTGATTCCGGGTCTGAACATTTGCGTTCCAAACCGGCTGTCTTAGCTGAACGTTTGGCTGAACAAGGCGCTGATCTGGCAATTGCATTTGATGGTGACGCAGACCGTGTTATCCTGATGGATGAGAAGGGCAACCTGATCGATGGCGACCACGTGCTGGCGCTGCTGGCGGATGAGCTTCATCGTCAGGAAAAGCTTTTGGGAGATAACCTGGTCACCACAGTCATGGCAAACGGAGCGCTCAAGCAATTTGCAGCAGAAAAAGGCTTCACGCTCCTGGAAACGCCCGTTGGGGATAAGTATGTTACCGAAGCATTGAATGAACTTGCCTCCAAAGAGCCAAACACCGGCAAATTTGGCCTGGGCGGAGAGCAATCCGGGCACATCATCCTGCTGGACCAAGATCACCGCACCGGGGATGGCATCCGCACAGCTTTGTTCGTCCTGAAGATGCTGACAGACACACCCGGAATGACCCTTTCCAAATTAGCCGACCGGATCCAAAAATACAACCAGGTGGTTGCCTCCTGTAATGTGGCTGCCAAGCCTGATCTGAAAAGTTTGCCGGAATTCCAGGACCGCCTTGCCCGTATGAAAGATGAACTGACAGGTTTGGTGCAGTGGAACTCACGTTATTCCGGTACAGAACCAAAATACCGTCTGATGCTTGAAGCCGACCCACGCACAAGCGCTCAGGAATTAGCCAAAGTTGCCTGGGATGTCTGCGATTTGATCCAAAAACTGACCGACACTCCTGCCGGGGCAAAAATTGAAGTGTTGAATGTCTCTCAGGGCGGACTCATGCCCAGAATGGAATAAAAGGAAACGAATAGGAGAGTAATGACAATAGATAAAACCGATCCCACCTTCAAAGCGCAACTTGCTGTGATATTTAATCAGGTCAACCGTGAGTTGATGATCGCTGATAAGCCGGAAACCTGGCAGCCTGCGATCAAAGCCATGTCAGCGTTTTTGGATGAAGTTGCTGATTTGCTTAGTGATGAACCGGAGCTGATTGGGGAGGATCTGGTCCTCTCCTCGCGTATTTTCAGTCTCTTGTTGACCGTGACCGCGACCGCAACTCAGGGTAGGTTGGAATTATATAAAGGCAAAGATGAAAGAGGGCAGGAATATCAGGCACAGATCGAAAACGACTATTTGCCTCTTTCAGGCGACCTGCGCCGCAAAGCTATTGACTTGGCAAAAGTTTATTTATCCAACCCGGTTTTTGATTCTTTGAAACAAAGCATCATCCAGGAAATTTTCCCCTTATTGGATAGCCTGGATGACCAGCTTGACCCGGACCGCTTTATGCCTTATCGCGTGATTCAGATCGGCAACATTTTTGAGCGCATGTATGCTTTCCGCTTGCGAACTGCTGATCCAATTCTGCTTGACCTGGCCGGAAAGAAAGGTTTGCTGCGCGAGCTCTATGACCGCAAATATTTGCGTTTTGGCACCTCGGGTGTGCGAGCACGCTGGGGCAATGACTTTACAGAAAAACGCGCCCGCCAGGTGGTTCAGGCGGTCTGTGATTTTCTCAATAATAAAAATGTGCCGGCTTTTGTCGGTGGAGAAGATTTGTCCGGTAAGGTAGTTGTTTTAGGGCACGACACCCGACGCAATTCTGATGTGGTCACCCGTTGGGCGGCTGAGACCTGCCTGGCCAATGGCTTTAAGGTCCATATTGGAGACCGGGATGTCCCCACTCCAGCTCTGGCCTTTTATGAAACCGAAGTGGTGCCGCCTGATGAGATCGCGGGTTTGATCATCGCAACAGCCAGCCACAATCCTCCCGAATGGCAGGGTATAAAATTCAACCCCCGTTTGGGCTATCCTGCCCCGACCAATGTGACCGATTTCATCGCTTTCCGCATCAATGAACTGCAATTGGAGGATGAAGCTGGTGGGCAGACTGATGTTGAAGACTCCCGCGCCCGCGGTTTGGTTGAGGGTTTTGATCCCCTGGATCAATACGTTGCCTGGGTCAAAGACAATGGCAACGGCAACGCCCGCATCCCGATCGACTTTGACCGCATCCGGCGTTATTTTGCTGACAAAATGATCGTGATCGATGAAATGCACGGCTCAGGGCGCGGTTATCTGACAAGATTGGTGGGTGAGGCCGGTATTCGCTATACTGTCATCCATGCTGAAGTCGATCCGGATCTGGGCGGGCAGGATTATGCCAACCCGGAAGAGCCTTTCAACGCCCTGCTCAAACAAACTGTCTTGGAAACTGGCGCTCATGTGGGTATGGGCATGGATACCGATGCCGATCGTTATGGCATCGTTGATAAGGGTGGTGTCTACTTCCGCCCCAATCAGATTTTGCCCATGTTGATCCGCTACCTGGGTGTTGACCGCGGTCTGACCGGAAGGGTCATCGCTACCCAGACAGGCTCCCCCCTGATTGAAGAATTGGCGGGAATGATCCCCGGCAACGAAGAAAATAAGCCCGCGCCGGGAGCTTTGCCCGGGTACATTGGCCAGAAGATCTACCAGGCCAGATATGGTGATATTGCCACCCGCGCGCTGAAAAATGCTTTTGCTGTGCCGGTGGGCATCAAATATATTGAAGAGATCCGACGCACAGACAATGCCTACAACAACCTTAAGGAACTTCCGGATGACTGGCGCGACCGTATCCTCATCGGTGGTGAGGAGTCCAGCGGTCTGACCAGTCGCGGGCATGTAACTGACAAGGACGGACCCTGGGCGAACATCCTGGTGCTTGACATGCTGGCCTATTACGGTACAAGGGAGCAGAACCCCCTCCACAGTCTCAAAGAAATCTGGGAAGAGCTGATCAATTTGCCCGGGCTGTGGCCTTCTTACGGGACCTCAAGCGACCCAACTTCACACGCCGGGCGCTCTGATGTTGACGCCCCCCTGGAAGCCAAAGAAGCCTTCATCAATTACTACCTGGACATGCCCCTGAACCTGCCAGCCGAAAATTTAAAAATTGCCGGATTATCCGTGGATTACCTGGGTGGGATCCGCTATGAATTGGTGGAAATGCAGCTTTCAGATGAGAGCGGGGATGACCATTACTACCTGCGCCTGCGCGCTTCAGGAACAGAGCCGATCAACCGCATCTATATTGAAGCCGCTAATTTGGAAACAGGTCAACGCATGATGAATGAGGTTTTAGCACGTCTGGAAACACTCACCATCGAGACCCTGCAAAAGGCCTGGTCTGCCTGGCATTTGGTGGACATGCTGGCTCAATCCAAACTCAGCCCAAGAACGCTCGAAACAGTCAAAGAAACCATTAAAGAAAAGGGCTGGCAAAAGGCTGAGATCATCACAAAAATCCAGGAAATGATGCAGACGCTCGAAAAACGCAACCGCAAAGTTATTGCTGCCTGGGAAGAGGCTTTAAGAGAATAAGCCTCTATTCAATTCACACTTTCGAAATTCAGGCGAAGATCAGCTTTTTCGCCTGTTTTTTATTTACCATTGGCGGCTAAGGCTAATGATAAGAAATTTCCAACCTTAAATTAATAAAACTCTTGCACTCCTTCGTTATAGTAAAGCTAACGAGAAAAATAGCTGTGTAAACAGATAAGGAGAAAATATGTCAAAGATTATTGGAATCGATTTAGGAACAACCAACAGTGTCGTTTCCGTCATGGAAGGCGGATCGCCAACTGTTATTACAACATCAGAAGGCTCACGCCTCTTGCCTTCAGTGGTTGCTTTTAATAAAAATGGCGAAAGAATGGTTGGCATCCCTGCCAAACGGCAGGCTGTTGTCAACCCTGAGAACACGGTCTCTTCAGTTAAACGTTTTATGGGACGCCGTTATGATGAGGTAGAGCAGGAACGAAAGATCGTCTCATTTAAGGTCATTGAAGGACCCAGTGGAGACGCGCGTATTGAGATTCCTGTCAACAATCAAACCTACACCCCGCAGGAAATTTCAGCCATGGTTTTGGGCAAACTGAAGGCAGATGCTGAAGCCTACTTGGGTGAAAAAGTCACCCAGGCGGTCATTACCGTGCCGGCTTACTTCAACGACAGTCAGCGCCAGGCCACCAAAGACGCCGGCAAAATTGCCGGGCTTGAGGTCATGCGCATCATCAATGAACCGACTGCTTCCGCTTTGGCCTATGGGCTTGAGAAAAAAGATAATGAAATCATCCTGGTATTCGACCTGGGCGGTGGTACTTTTGACGTATCCCTGCTTGAAGTAGGCGGCGGCGTGGTGGAAGTAAAGGCCACCAATGGCGATACCCACTTGGGTGGTGATGACTGGGACAACGTTGTGGTCAACTGGGCGGCTGATGAGTTTATGAAAGAACAGGGCATTGACCTGCGGAAAGATCGCCAGGCTCTGCAGCGTCTGCGTGAAGCGGCTGAAAAAGCCAAGATCGAACTCAGCACCATGCTGGAAACAGAACTGAACCTGCCCTATATCACCGCTGACGCGGGTGGACCAAAGCACCTTTTGCTGAAATTGACCCGCTCAAAATTTGAACAAATGACCGAAGATTTGCTCCACCGTGTTAAAGGACCTTTTGACGCGGTCATAAAAGACGCCAATCTGAGCGTCGATAAAATTGATGAAGTTGTGCTGGTGGGTGGCTCAACCCGTATGCCCATGGTGCAGGAATTCGTCAAGAAAATGACCAATGGCAAAGAACCCAACAAAGGCGTCAATCCTGATGAAGTTGTTTCAGTGGGCGCGGCCATTCAAGGCGGCGTGCTGGCAGGGGATGTCAAAGACGTTCTGCTGCTGGATGTGACCCCGCTCTCCCTGGGTTTGGAAACCCTGGGCGGTGTCATGACTCGTTTGATCGAGCGCAATACCACCATTCCGGTCAAGAAGACCGAAACCTTCTCAACGGCTGAAGACAGCCAGACCGCGGTGGATATCCACGTGCTGCAGGGCGAACGCTCCATGGCAGCCGACAATATGACCCTGGGTCGCTTCCGTTTGGATGGCATTCCCCCGGCGCCGCGCGGTGTACCGCAGGTTGAAGTTACCTTTGATATCGACGCCAACGGCATTATCAACGTGACCGCCAAGGACAAGGCTACCAATAAGGAGCAAAAAGTTACCATTACCGCTTCGACCAACCTGGATAAGAGTGATGTTGAGCGTATGGTGCGCGAAGCCAACCAGAACAAGGCTGAAGATGACCGCCGCAAAGCGCTGATCGAAGCACGCAACATGGGCGATAGCGTGGCCTATCAATCCGAAAAGAGCCTGCGTGACCTGGGTGAGAAAGTGGACGTTGCCATGCGTAACGACGCCGAAGCCAAGATCCAGGTTTTGCGCGGAGCCCTGGCCGGGGATGACGTAAGTGCTATTACCAACGCCAGCAACGCGCTGCAGGAAGTTATGCAGAAGATCGGTTCATCCGCTTACCAGCAGGCAGGTCCTGCTGAGGGTGGGCAGCCTGGCGAGCAGTATGGCGGCCAGCCTGGTCAGCAGCCCAGCGGCTCTGATAGTACTGATGACGATGTGGTGGATGGAGAATTCCACGACGCCTAACCTATAATAACAATCAAAGAGCTGACTTGAAGTTGAGTCAGCTCTTTTTTTATAGGGTTGAATTGCTTGGGCAGTTTATTGAGAATTTAATTCATCTGCCAGGGCTAAGAGTTCTTCGTTGGGTGGGATATCTGTCATGTCGTGCCCATAGTGTACATAGCGGGCGATGCCATTTTTATCGATCAGGACCTGGGCGGGCATGCGGCCTAACTTAAAGAGGTTCACTTCCTGACCATAAAGTTTCAAAGTGCCGGCTTTTGGATCTGGCAAACCGATAAAGGGCAATTCTTCTTTCTGCCAATATTCTGCAAAAGCCTGGGCGTTTTCCGGCCCCAGAACGATGATCTGGACATCGCGCTCAACAAATTTTTGGTGGTCATGACGCAACTGCGCCATATGCTTTTGGCAAAATGGTCAGGTAAAACCACGGTTGAAGACCAGCAGCACGTTCTTGCTACCGGTGAAGTCGCTCAAACGGACAATTTTGCCAGAAAAATCCGGCAATTCAAAATCCGGAGCAGGTGTATTGATGGCTACTCTGGGCATGTTTCTCCTCTACTTGTCTGGAAGTATTGTATAAAGAAATTATATCTTACCTGTCTCTTCACTCTTTCTCTATTAGCAACTATTTTCAAAACTAATAGTAACTAGTTCCTTGGCGTAAAAGCGCGAAATTGCTGATGCTTGAGCCCCTGATATAATCAAAAAATGCAATTCAAGCTATGGAAATTGATTTCTTTGATTCTTTTGACAGCTGTGCTGTTTGCGTTGACTGGCTGCCTGATCGAGATTGAATACCTGCCAACCCAAACGCCCGCCCCTACGACAACTGTGCTTGATTTACCCAGTTCCAAACCAACAACGTCCTCAACCGAAACACCTTTGCCCACCGCTACAGCCATTCCCAGTCCAACTGCCACTCCCGAACCGGTCACATTCACGGTCAAGGAGAATACGGATATGTTCAGCATCGCCCTGTATTACGGCATCACGTTGGACGAGTTGAAAGCGGCTAACCCGGAGGTCAATCCCAATGCTATGAGCCTGGGCACAGTGCTGCTGATCCCGGTCACTCCAACCGCGCCATCCTCTCAAAGAACCCCCGCTTCAGGTCTTACTCCGGCAGCTGCTGACGGCTCTGTGGTGATCATGGGTGAGCCTGTCTGTTATCCTGAGCCATTAGGGGGCGTTTACTGCCTGGTCAGTGTTGAAAACAACGGCGAGGAAAGGGTTGAAAACCCTTCTGTTTATTTTGCGATCAGCAACCAGCTGCAAAGTTTCAGCAGGGAAGCAATCGTCTTTAGCCCATTGAATATTCTCCCGGCGGGCGCAAGCTTGCCCGTCATGGCCTATTTTGCCGGTCCGGTACCAGCGGATGTGTCCGTTCTGGCAGAGGTGGAAAATTGGCTGCCGGTCATGCCGGATGACAGCCGTTATGCCCAGGCCGAGGTGGGCGAGAGCCAAATTGAATTGGCTGAAAATCAGCTCTCCGCCCAAGTCAGCGGAGAAATTATTGTCAAAAGTATTGATAAAGAACTCCATTCCCTCCGGCTGCTTGCCGCCGCTTATGACCAGGCTGGCAATGTCGTTGGATTGAGGCTTTGGGAAGCCGATTCGCCAATCAACGCCGATGCCCCCATTCCATTTTCAACCTTTGTTTATTCTATATCCCAGCCAATCGACAAAATTGAATTATTTACGGAAGCCAGATTCCAAACACCCTGAGGTGAGCATGCGATCCTACCTTTTCCCTGAACTTGGCAAGAAAACCTACATCATGGGCATCATCAATCTGACGCCTGACAGTTTTTCCGGCGACGGCTTATTCAAACAAGACGATGTTGAAACTGCCGCCCTGGAGCAAGCCCTTGGCTTTGTGCGGGATGGGGCAGACGTATTGGACCTGGGGGCGGAATCGACCCGGCCTGGTTCACGCAAGCTGGATGTGAGCGAGGAGCTGGACCGTATCCTGCCTACCCTGTCGCTTATCCGTAGGGAACTGCCAGAGGTCTTAATTTCGATCGACACGTACAAAGCGGCAACCGCGCGGGTGTGCCTGGAGTTGGGGGCAAACATCATCAACGATGTCTGGGGTTTCCGGCATGATCCCGCCATGGCGGGGGTGGTGGCTCAGTTTGGCGCCACGGCAGTGCTGATGCACAACCGCGAGCTGGGGGCGCGGGCAGTGCAGAGCGAGCTGGGCGGACATTATGAGGATGTGGTTTATGAAGATGTTTTGGCTGAAGTGAGTGAGGTTTTATCCCAGTCTGTATCCATCGCTCAGGAAGCTGGAGTAGGCGAAGACAAGATCATTCTCGACCCCGGGATCGGTTTTGGTAAAACGATTGAACAAAACCTGTATTTACTCAAGCATCTGGACAGGCTGACCTCGTTGAACTACCCGATTTTGTTGGGCATCTCGCGTAAAGGTTTTATTGGTCACACGCTTAATCTGCCCCAGGGAGAGCGGCTTGAAGGCAGCCTGGCTGCCAATGCCTGGGGCGTGATGATGGGGGCAAACATTTTACGGGTGCACGACGTCAAAGAAACTGTTCGCCTGGCACAAATGCTGGACGCGATCCGGGGTGCAGCCCTGTAACAAGCCCAGCATGGTTGGAACATTCCAACAAAGAATTCGTCTTAAGCATAACCGGCGTATATCTTTCTGCGCGGGTGTGGAGTTACGATGAAAACAAGAATTTTCTTTGTCTTTTTAGCGCTTCTGGTTGTCCTGGTTGGCTGCCAGATGCCTACCCCAGGCTCTGATCCTGAGATCGAGCAACTCAAGCAGCAAAACCAACTTCTCTCACAGCAACTTTTGGAAGCCGAGCAGCAAGCGCTGGATTTGCAAGCTCAAGTGGCGACGCTTACTGCACAAATTGCCTCTTGGGAAGAAACCGGCAACCCTCTTCCCACGACCAATTTAACCCCTGAACCCCAGGTGGTCAATTTTGATGGATTGACCAGCCAGATCCTGCCCATCCTGATGCGCAAAGATTACGGCGCTCTGATCCCCTATGTTCATCCGAAGATGGGCTTGAGGTTCTCGCCCTATGGCTACATCAATGTTGACAGTGATCTAGTCTTCTGGCGCGACGAAATTGCCGATTTCGGAGAGGATCAGAGCATTTATACCTGGGGCAGCTACGCCGGCAGCGGTCAGGAAATTATGCTGACGATTGAGGAATACTGGAACGAGTTTGTCACCCCGAGGAACCCAGCCCAGGATTGGGAAGTTCTGACAGATCCCACCCAAAAAGCCAGCAACTCGATCGACAACTTTTATGAGATCTATCCAGAGGGCGCTTTTACGGAATTGATCCAGGTTGGTACCGAAACTTATGGCTTCATGGATTGGAATTCGCTCAGGTTTGGCTACCTGCAGGACGATAATGGAGCCTGGTATTTGGTTGCGCTGATCCACGATGAGTGGACGCCCTAAACCCACTCATCAATTCACTCAAAAAATCTGCTCTGATCGTGCTGAGGCTGACAACTATAAAAATTTTGGCTGTCCGGTCTGCTATTCTTCTCCGCTGTGAACCTGACTGATGATTTCCTGTGCCAGGAGATGCAGCTTTTCGCGGTCGCTTTCCTCTTCATGTTTTTCTTTCCAGAAGAGGTCAAGCAGGTCGGATTGGCTTAGGTTGCTGGTTTCCAGCCCATCAGGCAGGCGGCTGCGTGCTGATGAGACCGTGTTCTTCTGGATTTTGAACTCAAATGCGCCTTTAGCATAGCTGTGCAGCCGGGCTTCATCGATCAGCACTTCGTAGCCTTGTGGATAGGTGACTTTCAGCCGAACGATGGCATCTTTCAGCTCTTCCTCCGCGGGGAGGGCTGCCAGCAGCTTCTCGTTCACATCAATTTCATCCTCCAGAATTACGCTCCGGTCGATAAATTTGCGGATTGGCAGTTTGTGCCATTTGTACTTACAGTGACCCTTTTCGATTTCAGCGATGATGTAGCCTTTTTCTTCGTTGACCTCGCCAAAATCGACCCGTTCAATTGAACCCGGATAGACAACTGGAGGATGGGCGCCAGGGTTGAGGTCCTGAAAGCGGTGGATGTGTCCGAGAGCGACGTAATCAAAACGTTGGTCGCGCACCAGGCCGAGAGGCAAAACCACATCCCTCCCAATTTTGATATCCTGCTCGTTGCCGTACTTGGCTCCGGAAACAGAGGCGTGCGCGGTCAAAATGACCGGCAATTCCGGGTCGGCTTTGCTGAGTGCGTCGCTGATCCAGTCGCCAATGGCTGTTTCAATGGCTTTGAGAGGATCGTCTTCGTCTGACTGCCCGGCAGTGATTGCTTGCATCACGCCTGCCCGGGTAATCCAAGGCAAACCCAGGACCTGAACTGGCAGGCCTTCCAGTTTGTCGGGGGTAAGCAAAACCGGACTGCTGATCACAATCATGTGCTCGGGGGCTAGTGTATCGAACTCCTGCAGGGCATGTGCCTTGCGTTGGGAGGGGGAAATGTCGTGGTTACCAACCAGAAGAATGGTGGGGATGTGGGCTTTCGAAAGCCGCATCAGCCTGCGACCCCATTCGCGCTGAAAAGTAGGCGCGGGAGAGCGGTCTTTGTAGGTGTCGCCGGCAAAAATGACCAGGTCCACTTTTTCAGCGATGGCAGCCTGGATGATGGCGTCAAGCGAACGCAAAAAGTCCATCACGCGTTCCGGGAGACCGGTTTCGGGGTCGTGTTGTCCGAAATTGGTCATGTCGATGTGGGCGTCAGCAAAATGAAGGATTTTTATCATGGCCTAATTATAACCATGCCTGCCAGAGCTTTGCATGTTGAATCAGGAAATGGCTTGGTTTGCTGAACCAAAAGCTTGAATAAACACTTTTTGCTTTGCTTCCATCGGGTAAAATTAGCCTATGACAGAAAATAAACGACCTCAAATATTATTGACCAATGATGACAGCATCAACTCCCCCGGGCTTTGGGCGGCTGCTGAAGCGCTCTCAAAGCTGGGCTTTGTGCACGTGGTGGCCCCACGGGTGCAGCAAACCTCCATGGGACGCGCTCTGCCGCGTGAATCCGACGGGGTAGTGGATGTGCAGCCCCTGGCAATCAACGGACAAACCTGGCAAACCTACGCTGTTGGCGGGTCGCCAGCCCAGGCTGTGCTGCACGGCTTATTGGAAATCATGGGAATCGAACCTGATCTGGTAGTTTCAGGCATCAACTACGGCGAAAACGTAGCCTCAGGGGTGACCATCAGCGGAACCGTTGGCGCGGCGCTGGAAGCAGCCTCCTTTGGGCACCCTGCCCTGGCAGTCTCTTTGCAAACTCCGGTAGGCGAGCATTTCAACCTCTCCGACAAGGTCGATTTTGGAACGGCAGCCTGGTTCACGGGCTATTTTGCTGAAAAATTACTGCGTCTGGAAATGCCATTTGACGTGGATGTGCTCAAGGTGGATGTGCCAGCCAGTGCCACGCCAGAAACGCCCTGGGTGATCACACGCCAATCGCGTCAGCGCTATTTCTATGTGACTTCGCAAACCGACCCGCTTACAGGCGAAAAGAAAATTGGCTATGAACCGCGCGTGGATGAAGCAACGGTCGAATTTGACAGCGACCTCAAGACAGTGCTTTTGGATAAGAAGGTTTCAGTCACACCCATCAGTCTGGACCTAACTTCACGGGTGAGTTTTTCAGACCTTAAATCCATCTTAGAAAAATAATTTTTACAATAAAGGAACAAAAAAAGCACGCGTAAGCGTGCTTTTTGACTGATCGAGAAAAATCAGATATTGAAGCGGATTTCGATGATGTCGCCATCTTCGATGATGTAATTTTTGCCCTCCACGCGCAGCCGTCCTTTGTTGCGGGCTTCGGCTGTGCTGCCATAGGTGAGCAGGTCGGCAAATGAAATTACTTCCGCGCGGATAAAGCCTTTTTCCATATCAGAATGGATCGTTCCGGCGGCCTCGCGGGCATTGCTGCCTTTGCGCAGAGTCCAGGCGTGCACTTCCTTATCCCCCGCAGTGAAGAAGCTGTGGACGTTGAGCAAATCGTAGGATATTTTGATCAGGCGGGACATACCCAGCTCGGTCACGCCAAACTCTTCCATGAACATGGCGGCGTCATCCGGTTCAAGCGCCATGATGTCGGCTTCCAACTTGGCAGGAAAACTAACAACAGTAGTGTGTGGGTGGGGGCTGGTGTAGGCTATGCTTTCCTGATCCTCCGATTGATTGAAGACAATGATTTGCGGCTTACGGCTCAGGAAGCCGAAGCTGGCAACGATCTTATCTTCTTCAGCTGAAAAATTGAAATGTCGTAGAGGTTTTTCAGTATTGAGCAGAGCTTCAAGTTTTTCAAAGAGATCGATTTCGGCTTGGATGACATCGCGCGGGCGTGAAACACCACGGCGGTGTTCCTCGCGCAATTTTTCCATTCGGCGCTCCACCATCACCAGATCATTGAGAATGAATTCAGTATCCATGGTTTGAATATCCCGAACCGGGTCAACATCCCCAGACAGGTGGGGCACGCTGGCGTTTTCAAACTGGCGCACAACGTGTAAAAAACCGTCCATTTGGGCTAACTGATTGATCATCACCCCTGGTAAGCCAGCCCGGCCGGCACTGCCGTCCAAACCAGCAATATCGGCATAGGTCACCTTGGCCCGGACGATCTTTTTTGGTTTGTAAATCTGACAAAGTTTATCGACCCGGGGGTCTGGCACATCCACAACCGAAGTGTGCACTTCCATCTGTCCGGTGGACATTTCAGCCGCTATTTCAGCGCCGGTCAGCGCTTTGTAGACAGTTGTTTTGCCTGATTGTGGTAAACCGATAATTCCTAATTGCATTTCTTGCTCCTGGCTTGGACTTTTTCGGGTCATTTAGCTTTTTGATTATATCCCAATGCTCCTGTCCCATTTAATTTTTCAATTCGTAATAATTGATGGCAAATCCAGCTTTAATGGTAAACTTGCGCTAATGCCACTAGTTCCGGAGAAGTTTAATGAAAAGAATATTGTTCGTTTTGATAAGCCTGATGATGACTGTCTCTGCTTGCTCTGCACCAAAATTGGTGAAGGTAGAAAACACCTCCGAACCCTCGGCTGTACTAGTTCCTTCAGCCACTTCTGTCCCTACTGTGGAGCCTGTGCCTACCAACACAGCCCTGCCCACAAACACTGCTGTCCCGCCCACAGCTGAACCAAGCCAAGTTCCACCTACAGACATTCCTCCGACTGAAGTTCCTTCGACTGAAGTACCCCAGGAGGCAAACGCGGTGGAAAGCGTTCTGTTTTTTGATCGCTTTGATGTAGATCATGAACGCTGGAATACGGGGGAATGGTCCGATGGAGTAGGTGATGACATCATTGCTGACGGCTTCTATCAGATGAACCTGCATGCAGACAATCAGCTGATTTGGAGTGAGACCTTTGATGTTGGTAGTGACAATCTTGTCATGGAAGTTGACACCTTGCTGAATTCAGGAACAATGGAAAACGCGCAAGGTTTAATCTGCCGCTTAACAGATTTAAACAATTTTTACCTGCTCATGATTGGAAATGACGGCTGGTATTTTATTGATAAATACGTTGATGATATGCGGGAAACACTGATTTCCGGATTTGCTCCTGAAGGAGTGATATCGCCTGAATTCAACCAAATCCAGGCGCGCTGTGACGGCACGAATTTATCACTGACAGTAAATGATGAGCTTGTCGCGGAAGTGGAAGACGATTCACACCCAAGCGGAGAGGTGGGTCTGGCAATGCAATCTTATGATGAGGGGGAGGTGTCGATCTCTTTTGACAACTTTATTGTCTATGACGCGGCTATCTATGATGATGTCTATTTCATGCCAATGAATTTGGCCTTCTCAGATGATTTCAGTGTTGATAACTACAACTGGATGACAGGCGACTTTCAGCAGTTAACGATCGATTTGGCTGATGGTTCCTTGAATTACAAAATGAAAATTAAGGATTGGGTTGTGTGGGATGCGATTGACAATCTCACATTTCAGGATGTTCTCTTGCGGGCAAGCTTTGAAAATGTCAATAATTCTACTGAAACGGTCATGGGCTTTATCTGCCGTTACGTTGACGATACCAACTTTTATTACATCTCCTTTGGTAATAACAATCGAGTCCAAGTAAATGCCATGTATGAAGGTGAATGGATTACTTTGTTTGATCAGACCGTTGAGACTGATGCCATCAATTTGGGGTTGAACCAGGCTGAAGCATCTTGCATTGGCAAACAATTTGACCTTCATATCAACGACGTATTGATTGCTGAGGCCAGCGATCCGGACAATCTATTTACCCATGGTGGAGTCGGCATTACCGCGGGAGCTTATGACGAGTTGGATGTTATCATCAGTATCGATGATTTTGAAGTTTTGACTTATCAATAGAATTCAAAAGTAATTCTTTGATTAATAAGAAGAACGTAGTTTTGTTACTTTAACCAATCGCGAAGTGAGGAAAAAATGAAAAAGATAGCGTTGATTTTTATCATTGTTCTGTTAGGTTTAGCGGCTTGCTCCACCCCCAGGCTTGTAAAAGTTGAAGAAGAGCCCGACCCTACCGCCACAGCAACGCTTGCTGCAAACGAAATTCCAACTGAAATTCCAACTGAAAATCCGACCGAGATCCCAACTGATATTCCAACGGAGATCCCTGAACCAACAAATGCGGCTGTGCCGGAACCAACAGAAATACCTGAAGTCGTTCCAACCATAGAAGAGCCGCCCGCATCACAGGTGACAATTCCTGTCGGGTCGATTCTAATGGAAGATTATTTTGATTCAGACGACGGCACCTGGAATCTCGGTTTCTGGGAAAATGACGCTGGTTTTGATACTATCACTGACGGCGAATATCAAATGACCATTCAACGCGATGAATACATGCTTTGGAGTGAGACTTTTGACCTGGGCTCTGATTTGGTCATGGAAGTTGACACGCGGCTTGTTGATGACAGCCTTGGGAATGGTCACGGCTTTGTTTGCCGTTACGTTGACGAATATAACTTTTACTTTCTTACCATCGGCAACGACGGTTACTACTCCATCGACAAATACGTGAATGATGTTTATGAAAATCTGGCCGCGGATTATGCCCCGGAAGGGATTATTGACCCGGTTCAAAATCACATCCAGGCTCAGTGTGTGGGGACAACCTTGACACTGGTGGCAAATGGATACCTTTTAGCCGAAGTTGAAGATGACTCACTTTCATCCGGGCTGATGGCACTCTATTTGCGCTCTAATGATGAACCCGAAAGCACTATCGCTTTTGATAACCTCTTTATCTATGCTCCGGGAGAGGAAGTACCGGGAATGCTTCAAAATGGGGAGTTGGTCTTTGAGGACAAATTTGATTCAGATAAAGGTGTCTGGTCTATTGGTGATTTTGAAACTTATAATGTCCAGCTAGCGAACGGCTCTTTGACGTACACAATGAAAAACCTTAATTGGAATGCCTGGGATTACCTGCCTGATCAGGAATTTGAAGATGTGGCTTTAGAAGCAAGCTTTGAGAATGTTGACCTAATTGGAGACGCAGATCAAGGCTTTGTCTGCCGTTATCAAGACAGTTCAAATTACTACATGCTTAGTTATAGATACGATAACTATGTGAGCATTTATGCCTTGGTCGATAGTGAATACACCTCCTTATATAAAGGCTACGTTGATACTGATGTTATTCAGATGGATGTCAATACAGCCAAGGCGGTTTGTGAAGGGAATCAACTTTCTTTGTATGTCAATGGGGATCTGATGGCACAAGCCGTTGACCCAAATAATACGTTCCCGATTGGGAAGGTAGGCTTTGTGATGGGGTCTAGTGACACTTCTGATGTAAAAATAAGCATCGATTATTTCAAAGTGTTCAAGCTGGACTAAAATCACTTAGATTAGTTAAGCAAGCCCTGCCCAAAAACCAAAAAACAGAAGTTGAACACAACTTCTGTTTTTTATCCACATACGGGTTCTGTTTTAGAAGGAGCCAAAGGGAGAAGGCTCAACCCAAAAAAATTGCCTGAGGATCAAAGAAAACCTCACTGGTTTTTGGACTTAATCTTGACCATTAAGCTTGTTTACGAGTATACTTTGTCCACTCGCCGAAGTGGCGGAACAGGCAGACGCGCACGACTCAAAATCGTGTACCCTCGGGTATGTGGGTTCGATTCCCACCTTCGGCATAAACCAACATCTGAACCGGTGTTGGTTTTTTGTTACAAGATGGATAAAGAACTTACTGGACTATTTGTTAATAATTCGTGTCGAAGAACTGAAAAATTTTTGCGCAAAAAATGAAAATGTCCAAAATTTTTTATGAAATTATTGTATATTCAATTAATTAGTGCTATACTCTTTAGAAATCAAGACTTTTAGGCACTGGCCGTAGGGGATCAGTGCGAAAGGATCATCAGTGATGTGGGAGCAAATTAGTGATGATCCTTTTCTTTTTAAGTATTTTTGAAGACAACCACGCTGACCCCATCGCCGCCTTCAGTTTCGCCCCCACGTTCCCAACGCGAAACATAGCTGGATTGCCGCAGCGTTTCACGCACGATATCCCTGAGAGCGCCGGTGCCTTTGCCGTGAATGACGCGTCCAAAAAGCATCCCCGTCCCAAAACCTTTTTCCAAATAACTGTCCAGTCGATCCAGAGCTTCTTCCACGCGCATACCCCGCAGGTCCAGCTCCAACGAGGGGCTGGAAAGGCTGGGCAGTGAGGTCCGGCCCGTTTTTTGCTTTTTTTTGGGGTCAACCGGCTCTTCCTCTTCCAGCGCCTGAGCTTTGCGGGAGATTTCATGTTCCTGCAGGCGCAGCCTTAAAGCCCCCGCCTGGACTTCAAAGACATCTCCATCGATGGCGGTCACCCGCCCTTCGATATTCAATTTTTTGACTTGAACATTTTGACCAACTTTGATCGGTCCGCTGGGTTTGTGAAGGCTGTGGGTGGTTTTGCGTTTTTGGAACTGCTTTTCGCTATGAGCTTGTTCCAGAATTTCAATTTTTTCTTCCGCTTCAGCCAGCTCGAGGATTTGTTCCGGTTGTTTGCGCAAACGGTTCAGGGTCCTTTTCAGCTCCCGCACCTCATCCTGTAAGGCTTCCAATTCGCCTTCGGCTTCCAGGTGAGCCTGTTCCAGGATCTTATCGCGCTCCAGTTCCAGATGATCCAGTCTTTTTTCCAACTTTGCTTCTTTCTTTTGAGCAGAAAGGAGGGCTTTTTCTGAGGCAAGAAAATTAGTATTGGCCAGGTTGCGCTGCCGATGGATCTCTTCCAGCAGATCGTCCACCCGCAAATCGCTTGGATTGATCTCTTCCCGGGCGGCTTGCAAAATTTCGGCATTCAGGCCCAGGCGCTCAGCAATCGCCAGGGCGTTAGAGCGTCCCGGCAACCCGATATTAAGGCGGTAAGTGGGCATCAGCGTTTCCGGGTCGAACTCAAGGCTGGCGTTGGTGACCCCCTCAGTGCTGTGCGCGTAGCTTTTGAGCTCAGGGAAGTGCGTGGCCACAAAAGCGGTGATTTTTCGTTTGAGCAGGTAATCCAAAACCGCTCTGGCCAGGGCGGAACCTTCCTGCGGATCAGTCCCGGAACCCAGCTCATCAAGGAGAACTAAAGAACGGTGGTTGGCACGCCTGAGGATGCGTACAAGTTGGCTGATGTGCCCTGAGAAGGTGGATAAGGATTGTTCAATTGACTGTTCGTCGCCGATATCTGCAAAAACGTCTTGAAAAACGCTGATCCTGGAACCAGAACTGGCCGGGATATGCATGCCTGCCTGCGCCATCAGCACCATCAGACCGATGGTTTTCAGCGTAACGGTTTTACCGCCGGTGTTTGGCCCGGTAAGCACCACCGCAAAGGTCTTTTTGTCCAGCTGCACATCGATGGGCACCACTTTTTCGGGTGAGAGCAAGGGATGGCGGGCGCGGATAAGATGAATGAGACTGCCGGGGTGATCAGGATCAGCAGCTTTTTCAAAGGGCACTAATTCCGGTTCGCAAGCATGCAAATCGTCAGCGTAACGTGCCTTCATCAGGATCAGGTCCAGCTCTCCCATTGTCTGGCTGGTCTGATCCAGGGCTTCAGCGTTTTCTTCGATATCTTTGCTCAGTTTTTGTAAAACTTTGAGGATCTCATCCCGCTCGTCCAATTCCAATTGGCGGTATTTGTTATTCCACTCCACCACCGCCAGGGGTTCCACAAAGAGGGTCGCCCCGGAGGAGCTTTGATCATGCACAATCGATTTGATTTGTCCCTTGTGTTCAGCTTTGAGCGGCAAAACGTAGCGGCCGCCGCGCTGCGTGATGAGCGATTCCTGCAGCATACGGGCGCTGCCGGGGTCGTTAAGATAACGGTTCATGCGGTCCATCAGGCGCGCGTGCGTGACCTTCAAATCGGAACGGATTTGCCCAAGGGCTGGTGAAGCGCTGTCCAAGACCTCGCCTCTTTCATTAATGGTTTTGTTGATCAGGTCAATAAGTCCGTGACCATCCGATAATCCTTCCGCCATCTCTGCCAAAAGAGGGGCTTCCGCATTTTTTTCCAAAAGAAAGCGCCGGGCTTCTCGCGAGAGGATCAGGGTGTTGCGGATGGCCAGCAAACTGCTGGCTTCCAGTGTCATTTGGCGGCGGGCTTGTTCACTTAGCGGGCGCATGTCAACCGCGCCATGAAAGTGCAGCGCGTCAGTCAAAGAAAGCAAGAACCTGGCCTGACGCGTCTGCTCCTGAAAGAGCAGGGCTTTTTCAAGGCTGCTGGTAGGGCGTAGTTTAGAAGCTAATTTCTCTGACAGCTCAAAGCTGGCATAGCTTTTCAGCCGTTCGAGCACCTTATGAAATTCAAGCAAAATCAGGCTTTTTGGATTCATCGCTGAAAAGTGTAACACGAAGTAGCTCAAGCTGATGCCAGTAGTTTCTTTTCAACTGGGACGAGCAATTTTGGTACAGCGGGAGAATTTTACGACTGGCTTTGCTATAATCAAGCCAACATTATTCTGGAGGAACCTGGATTGCCAAAAATCAGAGCCGTTTTTACCGACATCGATAACACCCTCACCAGCCCCGTGACCCATCAGATCCCTGCCAGCGCCATTTGGGCCATTGAGCAAGCCAGGCAAAATGGGATCAAAGTTTTCGCGGCGACGGGGCGCAACCTCACCGCCTATGGCAACGGTCCTGTGGCTGCTTTTGATTTGGACGGTTACGTCACGGTCAACGGGCAGCTGTGTTATTTGCCTGACGGTCAGATCCTGCGCATGGAAACCTTCGACCCAGCGGTGATCGAAGCGACCTTAAACCTGGGAAGTGAACACGGCTTCTTTACCACTTTTCTTGAAAAAGATCAGGTTTATCTGAACGGTATTAATACACCTGTAGAGGAGTTTTACAAGATCATTAACACCGGGATCCCGACCGTCGTTCCAGACCACCAAATCAGCAGAGAGGCAATTCTTTCCATTGTTCCATTTGTTTATGAAGAAATGGACGCTTTGTTTGAAGAGGCCCTGCCAAATTGCCAGGTGGTGCGCTGGAACCCCTATTCCTGTGATTTGGCCCCCAGGATTGGCGGAAAGGATGTGGGCATCAGGAAGATGCTGGAATACTTTGAAATCAGCATGGAAGAGACACTGGCAATTGGGGATGGCGGCAATGACGTCAGCATGCTCAAAGCGGTAGGGGTCGGAGTTGCGGTTGGGAATGCCCGCCCTGAGGCCATCGAGGCTGCCGATTATTTGGCGCCTGATGTTGATGATGACGCCATCCTGAAAACTTTCCAACAGTTTGGTTTGATCTGAGAGGTCAAGCTGGAATTGTTCTATTACAATTGAGCTATGAAAATCATTCACAATATTTCCCAATGTGTAAGCATGGCCGGTGGGCCGCGGCGCGGAAAGGCGATGGCCGAAGCCGGCATTATCACCCAAGCCGCAGTCCTGATCGATGGAGAAAGCATCCAGGAAGTCGGTCCCTCCGAAGAACTGTTGCATAAACACCCGCTGGCAGAGCGCGTCGATGCCGGGAACAAAGCGGTTGTACCCGGCTTTGTCGACCCGCATACCCACTTGATTTGGGCGGGAGACCGCTCCAACGAGTTCGAAATGCGCCTGCAGGGCAGGACGTACATGGAAATCATGGCGGCAGGTGGGGGCATTTTGGCGACGCTCACGGCCACCCGCAAAGCCAGTTTGGAAGAGCTGGTGGCGCAGTCGCTTGAACGCGCTTTGCGAGCCTTCAGCTACGGGACGACCACCATGGAAGCCAAAACAGGCTATGGGCTTGACCTTGAAACTGAGTTCAAGCAGTTGGAAGCGATTTTGGTCTTGAACAAAATTGGACCGCTGGAAGTTGTGCCCACCTACATGGGCGCGCACGCCATCCCCCAGGAATATAAAGGGGATACCGCGGGGTACACCAACTGGCTGAGTGAAGTCGGGCTGCCCGAAACCAAGAACTGGTGGCTGCAGCACGCGGGCGGTCAGCCGCTACCCTTTGTGGACGTTTTCTGCGAAAAAGGTGTCTTTGAAATCAAGGAGACCCGCCAAATCTTGGAGCGAAGTTTGGAATTAGGCTTCCCCATCAAACTACACGTCGATGAATTTGAGAATCTGGGTGGTGCCAGCCTGGCGGCAGATCTAGGCGCGGTCTCAGCTGACCATTTGGTAAAGACATCCATGGAAGATATTCAAAGGCTGGGAGAGTCAGAAACTGTCGCGGTTTCTTTGCCGGGCACGCCTTTTGGCTTGGGACAAACTGAATACACACCAGCCAGAGCTATCATTGAGGCGGGAGGCTATTTGGCCCTGGCAACCGATTTGAACCCCGGCACCACCTGGAACGAATCCATGCAATTTATCCAAGCGCTTTCCTGCCGTTACCTCAAGCTGACCCCGGCCGAGGCCTTGACCGGCTCAACCATCAACTCAGCCAAAGCGATTTTGAGAGATCAAGTGATTGGGTCGATTGAACCAGGTAAACAGGCTGATTTGCTGATCCTGGCCACGGATGACTACCGAAATCTCAGCTACCGTTACGGCACCAATTTGGTTTCGATTGTGGTCAAGAAAGGTATCCTGTATCCTAACCGGGATGTCTGACCCTTGAGGACCTGAGATGATCGATCTTGAATTTCAGCGTCAGCTGATCAATCTATTAATAATCGTTTTTGCAGCCGTAGCGATCGGTTTTGTCTTGCGAAAATTTCTGAAACTAGCCTGGAGGGTAACCAGGATCATCATTCTGATCCTAATTTTGCTACTCCTGTTGGCAAACGGGATGGGTTGGATCCAATTGCCAACCTTTTAGAGGGAGAGTTTGATGATCACTGTTGAAGAAGCAAAAAGCTGGTATGAAGGCGCAGATGAAGTGCATAGTTTTGAGCACGTTTTGCGGGTCAAAGCCATGGCGGAGCGCATTGGCCGGGTGGAAGGGGCGGACCTGAAAATCATTGAGGCGGCCGCCTACCTGCACGATTCCCGCGGTGCCAGCCCTGCTGAGGGTGGAAAAGAGCGAAAAGAACACCATATTGCCTCAGCTGAATTTGCTGGAGAGATTTTGGCAAGCAAAGGCTGGTCACAGGAAAGAATTGAAGCCGTTCAGCATTGCATCCGTGCTCATCGCTTTCGCCACAATGGCGAGCGCCCCGAAAGCCTGGAAGCGCAGTGCTTGTTCGACGCGGATAAATTAGACGTCTTGGGCGCGGTGGGGGCTGCCCGGACCATCGCCTATGCTGTTCTCGCGGGACAGCCTGTTTTGAGCCTACCCTCGCAACACTTCCTTGAAACCGGAGAAAAAGAGACAGGAGAACCGCACAGTTCTTACCATGAGTACCTTTTCAAACTCAGGAAGGTCAAAGACCAGCTTTTTACCAAAACTGGCAGGGCCATCGCGCAGGAAAGACACCTTTTCCTCGAGCGCTTTTATGAGCAGCTGATCGCTGAATACCGCGGCGAGCGCTGATCAGGTAGTTATCTATTGCTCGTTCCGGCGCCCCCGCCGTTAAACGAATGAACAGCCTCCTAGCCCTCTGTTCTCGCCGGTCTCCAGACCGCGAGAGGGTTTTGACCGACAGGTCTCTTCTTTCATGACCCGATCGAATATGGAGAAATGATTTCCCTTGTAGCGACAAGCCCCTGTGCCTTTCCAGGAAAACCTGTAAATAGGGGAAATGCTGTGGTTTTCCTCTGCGAAAGAAAAAACATTGGAGACCTAAAGGTCAAGCCCCGTGCTCGGTGAGGACACCGGCACGATCAAATAACATCCACGTGCTCGGTCTGGAGTCCCCGTTGAAAACCGACGGGGCAGGCCGGCACGAGCAATATCGGAGACTGGCATGAGCATTGGTAACATAAACAAACAACCCTTCAATGAAGGGTCGTTTTATATTCATAAAGCTTGCTAACCTTTACTTCGTTGCGCAGGCGATGCAAGGGTCAAAGGCGCGTACAACCCGGCCAACCGCCCGGGCAAGCTCATTGCTGATACCTTCGGGACCGACATAACGTTTGGCCGCAACCATCAGTGCCCGGCGGATGGCCAGCATATTGTGCACGGTTGGGATGATGAAATCCGCTTTTTTGATCAGCCCGTTTTCCACTTCATAGCGGTGGATCAAGGGACCGCGGGGGGCTTCCACCAGGCCAAAACCGATCCCATCCCTGGGCTGATATTTGACCATGGCTTCACCGTGCTGCAAATCAGTTTCAAGCATTTGTCTGGCTTTTTCCAGCGCGTAAACCAACTCAATCCCCCGGCAAAGGTCGAAGAACAAGATCGCGTGA
>Ga0209509_1000950_pt1 | contig 23796 bp, 20 predicted proteins | sample BioC13SIPDNA_FD_185743 | JGI IMG/M metagenome (GOLD analysis project Ga0209509, IMG submission 185743) | Anaerobic biogas reactor microbial communites from Washington, USA - Biogas_R1_A C13 SIP DNA (SPAdes) (version 2) | ecosystem: Engineered > Bioreactor > Anaerobic > Unclassified | place...
ATTGGCAACGTCCCTTTCGTGGAAGGTTTCCGCCGGAAAATGCGCGCAATTGACGCAAGCGCGAAGAGGCGACTGATATGTTAGTATCTTAGAAGTGTCCCGTTCATTTGTCAAGATATGTCCGCCAATTTCGCGAACCATGGCGGAAGCGGGGGGAATTTGCTATCATCTGCCCCGTTGTGCAGATGGAAGCGGGAGCGGGGAGAAGAAAGTGAAGAAATCTGCAGTCTGCTGGGCAATGCTGATTCTCGCGGTGATCGGGGCCGGCGCGGCCCCGGCCCGGCCGCCTCTTGAGAAAGGAAACGGCCGGACCGTTGCCATAACTTTCGACGACGGTCCCAGGCCCGGATTCGTGGAACCGGTACTGGACATACTGAGGGAAAAGGGAGTAAAGGCCACCTTTTTCGTGGTGGGCCGGTACGCCGCACAGCACCCCCACCTGGTCCGGGCCATGGCTGCCGGCGGCCACGTGGTGGCCAACCATACCTTTTACCACAACAACCTCACCGCCCTGCCCCGGGAGAATGTTCACCGGGAATGGAGGCTCTGCAGCGAAACAATCGAATCCATTCTCGGGGAAAAACCCCGGTTTGCCCGGCCGCCGGGAGGACAGTACAACGCCTTCGTGGTTGACCAGGCAGCCGCCGAGGGGCTGCGGATCGTTCTCTGGACAAACAATCCAGGTGATTACAACGACAGTCTCCGCGCACCAGAACTTACCGGGAAAGTGCTGGCGAAGGCCGCCCCGGGCGACATCCTGCTGCTTCACGTGGGAGTGGGTCCCACCATCGGGGCTCTCCCAGGGATCATCGACGGCTACCGGAGAAAAGGCTTTTCCTTCGTCACCGTGGAGGACATCGCCCGGTAGAAGGTCCTATTTTTTCTCCTTGAGCGCTTCCTCCAGTGCCTTCAGGGCTTCGTCCCCGGAGACCGTGTCCTGTGTCTTCTTTTCGGGCGGTTCTGCGTCGGGCTCCGCCGGCACCGGGCGGAGAGCTTCGTAGAGAGGGGAGCCTTCCCTTGGAAGCACGGGGAGTTTCAGTTCCTTCGCCGCCTCGGCGAGCTTTTCAGGGGCGGCAAAGAGTGAGCCCCCTTCCCAGGCGCCCCAGATCCAGTGTTCGGGGGTTCCTGAAAGGCGTTCCGCTCCTTCGTACCATCCCTTCTCAAGCTGCTTTTCATCCACCGCGGACGGGGATTCGGGCACGGCGAGTTCCCCTGTCCGAACGTATCCGTCATCTCCCCAGAGATACTTCCTCGAGACGAACACAAAGGAAAAGTCCCTGTATTTCAGCCGGGAAAACACGTCCGGAACGGAAAATCCCCCGATTTCGAGGTAATGGTGCCTGCCTTCGGACCGGGATCCCCTGGCGCTGTAGGCGGTGATGAAGGTGATCCCGTCAGGGGTCTCCACCCGTTCTTCATCAGGGGCGGGGCCGGCCGGAAGGACGGCATCCGCACCCGCCGGGAGGCTGCAGAGCATTAAAAACACCGCCATCAGGACTGCCGTCGTTTTCTTCATTATTTTTCCTCCTTTTCCATGGTCCACCCCACCTCCGGGGAGAACAGGACTTCAAGGTCCGGGGCTCCGGATTCCGAGATGCAGCGGGTGACGCATTCCGAGCGGATCACCAGGCGGCACAGCCGCTCCTGTTCAGATGAAACGTCAATGCCCGCAGGGCCGTTCAGGACCACGGGAACTCCCCCTTCCGCCCTGATCTCGTCCCGGGCCCTGGCGGTCTCCCAGTCGGCGAGGGCGGCAAGGTTCAGGTATTTCCCCGCGGCGAGGTGACCGGAGTCCCATTCGCTCTTCCGCAGGGCCACGGAGGCCGTGCGGGCCAGGATCTCCAGGGTCGGCAGGTCCATGGTGGCCGTTCCGGCGAGGGGTGCCGACACCGCCACGAAGGCGGTCATCCTGTCGCCGTCCCAGAGGGGGAAGATCCGGTCCATTTCGTCAAGACCTTCCACCGATGAAAGGGCGGGCACTTCCATGAAGGCGAAGAGCCTTTTCGACTCTTCCAGGGAGAAGGATCCCTGCCGTTCTCCTTCAAGGAGCCCCACCGGAAAGCCGGCAAAGGTGCCTTTTTTCTCCAGGAGGCCCTCCTTCCTGGAGGCGAAGTGGACGTACCCTCCGGCTGCCGGCTGCCAGACCACGAGAAGGGACCGGGGAGCCTGGGCCATCTCGGTAAAGATGTCCAGTATCTGGAGCAGGAGATCCTCCTTGGAGGTCTGCTCCATAAAATTCAGCGCGGCCTCGTGGAGGGCGTTGAGCAGAAAGGCCCTGCGGGTGAGTTCCGAGATGTTCAGCTCCCGCTCTTCCCTGAGGCTTCCCAGGGAGAGGGCCTTGGACGCCACGTTCCCGAGGAGTTCCATGAAGTTGAAGGCTTCTTCGCCGGGCATCCTGTCCCATTTCAGGAAGCAGAAGAGGCGGAAGGTCCCTCCGGGAATGGGGAGGAGGGCGGACCAGTCATCGGCCAGGGAGTCGAAAACGCTGTCTCCCAGGAGCTCCCGCTGCTGGGATTCCACCCTCACCGGGACGGGCGAGAGAATGTCCCGGGAGAAAATGCCCTTCCTGGGGGGCAGGAGCATCTCCTCCCCTTCGAGGAGCGACAGGGTTTCGCCGTTGTCGAGCAGCAGGGAAAACCGGGAGGGGAAGAGGCTTTCCTGCACCACGTCGTGGAGGAAGGCACCGAAGTAGTTCACCCCCATGGGCTCGAAGACGGAGGCGAGGGTATTCTTCGTGGCCAGGACCATGTAGGCCAGCCTGGAGAGCCGCTCCTCCACGCCGGCGGTCTTCTGGTGGAGCTGCCACAGGTTGATGAGCCCTGCGAAGGAGGGCATCTCCTCCAGGATCTCCGGGGTTGGCTCCTCCCCCAGGAGGACGTAGAAGCACCACCCCATCCCCCGGAGCCGGACGGCCCACGGCCACTCTCCCGAAAGAGGCGCGGAGAGCACATCAAAGGATGTCCGGAGGGGAGGGGACGGAAAGGCTGCATCCACGGCCCCGGCCGCTCCTTCGAGGAACAGGCTGTTCATGGGTGTGCCGAAGGCGTCGAGCACCGCCAGGTCATTCCCATCAGGACGGGCTATCACCCCCCTGGATGCCCGGTCGGCAAGATATTCCGAAAGAAGCACCAGAACGCCGCCGTCCAATATAAAATTGGTCTTTTCGAAAAGGTTTTTCATAAGCTGTCAACTCCCCTTTATATAGGGAAGGAATAAGTCTTACCCTTCCCTATAGCGGAAAAACTGCTTCAATGGTATCGTAAAGACAGAAAAGGTGCCACTACAATTTGATGACGTCACAGGGCGTTGTCCGGATCTGCGGGGTGTTCGTCCGTGTTTTTGAAGGGCAGAAAAGAGAAGCCGGGGTCCGTCCCCCTTCCGGGCGAGGAGAAAAGGCGTTTTTTTCGTGTGGAGTGCGTCCTCCGGACGGAATTCCGGCTTCGGGACCACGGATCCTGGGTGCCCGCCGAAGTGCTGGATCTCAGCGTGGCGGGGATGAAGGTCCGGTTCGATCCCTTCTTCAGGGGAAAAACATTCTCCCCTGAGCGGTTCGAGTGGGCGGACAGCACCTTCCGTTTCCCCCTGAACGGAAGTTTTTTCCAGATTGAAGGCTGCTTTCTCCGGGTCTACATGAGAGAGGCGGGCCGTTTCACCGCAGGCGTGGAATTTACGGATCCCTCGCCGGAGGACCAGTTCAGGCTTGTGGAGCTTTACGGGATGTTCCGGAGGAGAAGCGCCGGAATCCTCTAGCCGGAAGGGCGGTGCAGCTCTTCCGTACATTCGGTTCAGATCGCGAAGGGAGATGAAGCAATGAACACAGTACGCGGCAGGATTTTGGCTTCTTTTCTTGCGCTGGGGCTGTTGCTTCTCGGAGGAGTGAGCTTCGTGGCGCTCCGCCAGTCCGAACAGGGACTTCTGGAACTCGCTGAACAGGAGGGAGTGGCCCTTACCCGGACGCTCACGGAAGGATTCGACCAGTATCTCACGGCCAGGTCCGCCTTTATGGAGGCGGCGGCAAAGCACGGTGAAATGAAAAGCGGCGACCTGGAACGGCAGAAAGCTTTCCTCTCCGCCCTTGATGCCTCAAAGCTCCAGATACAGGCCTATTTCATCATCGACATGGAAGGTAACGGCCATTATCTCGACGGAAAGGTCAACAAGCTGGGCGACAGGGAATATTACAAGCGTGCACGGGACTCGAAGGCCACGGTCGTCGGGCAGCCCGTCCTTTCCAGGGCCACGGGGGAGATGGTGGTCATCATCGCCTCGCCGGTCCTTGACGGCTCGGGCAGCGTCACCTCCGTCCTCTGCGGCCGGATTACCGCCAACACTCTTGTAGACCTCGCCTCGGCCCAGAAGTGGGGGCAGACGGGCTATTCCGTGGTGACCGACTCAACGGGACTGCTGGTCGTCCATCCCGAAAAGGAGTATGTAGGGACCCTGAATGCTTCCGTTCCGGGCAAGGAGCTCCCCGACACCTTCACCTCGGCGGTGAAGCGGGCCCTCGGCGGAGAATCGGGAGTCGTGCGGTATTCTTTTGAGGGGGTTGAGCGCGTGGCCTCCTTCGCACAAATACCCTCCACGGGGTGGACGGTCCTCATGGTCTCGCCGGTGGATGAATTTCTCACCCCCGTCCGGGACATGCGGAGGATCATCTTCATCGCCCTCGGGGCGGCGGTGCTCCTCATGATCGGCGTCTCCCTCCTGATTGCCGGCAGCGTCTCCAAACCCCTTGCCTCAGTGGTGGAGAAAATGGACAGCCTAGCCCGGGGAGATTTCAGCTCCCGGTTCTCTTCCGGCTCGAGCCTCGCAGAAATACGGAACCTGGCTGAATCCTTCAACGGGATGATCGACTCGGTGGCAGGCTTCACGGGCGGAGTCATCTCCGCGTCCTCCTCTCTTCTCGCCCGGGCCGAGGATCTGAGCGCCGCGTCGGAACAAAGCAGCGCCTCGGTGCAGGAAGTGATCGGTCTCGTGGCGAAGGTGACGAAGAACACCCAGGACACGACGAGCGCCATTGAGGAGGCCAACGCCGGAGTGGAGGAAGTGGCGAGCGCGTCCCAGGCGGGAGCGAAGGCGGCCGCCGAATCGGGGGAGCAGGCCCAGGAGATCTCCCTTGCGGCGGAGAAGGGCGGAAAGGCCCTGGAGCAGATGGTGGATCACATCGGCAGCGTGTCGAAATCAGGAGCCCAGGTGAACGCGGCCGTGACCGAACTGGCGAAGTCCGTTTCGGGCATCACGGGATTCGTGAACACCATCACCCAGATCGCCGACCAGACGAACCTCCTGGCGCTGAACGCGGCCATCGAGGCCGCCCGCGCCGGTGAGGCCGGACGGGGCTTCGCGGTGGTGGCGGAGGAAGTTCGGAAGCTCGCCGAGGAGTCGAACCGTGCGGCGGCCGAAGTGGGCAAGGTCATCGGCGAGATCTCGGGCAGGACGGACAAGGCCCTGGCGGACCAGAAGGGAAGCGTGGAGCACATCCGGGAGCTCGTGGGCATGGCGAAGGAGACCCAGAACGTGATCAACGACGTGATTCTGAAAGTGGGCTCCATAACGGAGAACGTGCAGTCCATAGCGGCGACGATGCAGGAGCAGTCTGCGAGCGCGGAGGAGATGACGGCGGGGATGGACCACGTGGCCCGTGCCGGGACTGACATCGGCGAGCAGGTGGAGAACATCAACCGTTCCATGGAGGAGCAGGGGCGGGTGACGGAATCCATCGCGAAGGCGGCGGAGGAACTTGTGAGCCTGTCGGAGGAGATGCAGAAGTCCGTTGCACGGTTCAGAATTGCCGGAGAATCAACAGGCCTTGTTCCCCGGTAGGAGAAAGGGTACAATTTTTTCAGGGTTACGCTTTTTCCAAAATCGTGCAAAAGGGGATGGAGCTGTGAAACTGAACCGACTTGGCGCCCGCATTCTTCTCGTGGTGCTTTCCCTTCTGGTCCTTTCGGTGGGAGGCATCGGGTTTTACTCTATGAACGCCGGGAGCAGCGGCCTCAACGCCGTGGTGGATGATTACGAGAAATCCCTGGCAAACGGCCTCGCCCACGAGCTGGACGCGACCTTCAACAGTTTCGAGGGCATGCTCCAGGCACTTTCGGCCCTGGTCACCACCCGCTTCACCCCCCAGATGCTCAACCCTGACGTGGGCGAAGTGGTGGTCCGCCAGTTCGGCGCCCAGAACGGGAAGTTCATCAACGACCTGGGCGTGCAGTCCCCTCACGCGCGGAGCCTCTTCATCGTCTTCAACCCGGAGCATTTCGGGACAAAGAGCGTATTCATGGTGGGTTTCCGGAGGGCCGACGAAAAATCCCTGTATGTCTACATGGACTCCGTAGGTGCCGGCCCGGCGGAGCTCATCGACAGGAAAAACCCCGAAACGGCCTGGTTCTGGACGCCTCTTGACTCCGGCGGAGAATACTGGGGCGACCTCAGGAAAGCTGAAGAAGGCTTCGACGAGGTGCTCTACACCATGCCGGTGAAGATGGGCGACCAGACGGCAGCCGTGGTGGGCATTTCCTTCGACTTCGCCTTCGTCCATGAGACGCTGAACGCGGTGAAGGTCTACGACACGGGATACGCCTTCCTCATGAACAGGGAGCTCCGGTTCCTCCACCACCCCACCCTGAAGTTCGACGGTCCCACCATCCGGGAGGTGTCCGGGGGCTCTCTCGCTCCCTTCGCCGACCAGTTCCTGACGCAGAAGAGCGGCCGGTTCTCCTATGTCTACGAGGGAGAAGAGAAGACCATGGCCTTCCAGGGCCTCACCAACGGGTATATCGCCGCCGCGGCGGCGACCACGGCCGAGTCCCTCTCCGCGGAAGGAGCCATGCGCCGGGCGGTCTACATAGGCATCATAGCCGTCCTCGTGGTGGCCTCCATCGTGGTCGTCCTCTTCTCCAGGAGCCTCGCCCGGCCCCTCCGGGCAGCCGCCGAGCGGGCCCGGTACGTGGCCGAGACCGGAGACCTCACCGCCTCCGTGGAGGCGGACACGTCCATCGAGGAAATCCGGAACGTGGCCGACGCGGTGAACCGGATGATCTCGGGGACCGCCGGGACAGTCAGGGAGATTCTCGAGAGCGCCTCGAAGGTTCTTGCCCGGGCGGAGGACATGAGCGCCGCGTCGGAGCAGAGCAGCGCCTCGGTGCAGGAAGTGATCGGCCTGGTGGGGAAAGTGTCGAAGAACACCCATGACACGGTGAGCGCCATCGAGGAAGCCAACGCCGGAGTGGAGGAAGTGGCGAGCGCGTCCCAGGCGGGGGCCAAGGCGGCCGCCGAATCGGGCGAGCAGGCTCAGGAAATCTCCCTTGCGGCGGAGAAGGGCGGAAAGGCCCTGGAGCAGATGGTGAATCACATCGGCAGCGTGTCGAAATCAGGAGCCCAGGTGAACGCGGCCGTGACGGAGCTTGCGAAGTCGGTGTCCGGGATCACGGGATTCGTGAACACCATCACCCAGATCGCCGACCAGACGAACCTTCTGGCGCTGAACGCGGCCATCGAGGCCGCCCGGGCCGGTGAGGCGGGACGGGGCTTCGCGGTGGTGGCGGAGGAAGTGCGGAAGCTCGCCGAGGAGTCGAACCGTGCGGCGGCCGAAGTGGGCAAGGTCATCGGCGAGATCTCGGGCAAGACGGACAAGGCCCTGGCGGACCAGAAGGGAAGCGTGGAGCACATCCGGGAGCTCGTGGCCATGGCGAAGGAGACCCAGAACGTGATCAACGACGTGATTCTGAAAGTGGGCTCCATCACGGAGAACGTGCAGTCCATAGCGGCGACGATGCAGGAGCAGTCTGCGAGCGCGGAGGAGATGACGGCGGGGATGGACCACGTGGCCCGTGCCGGTGCCGACATCGGCGAGCAGGTGGAGAACATCAACCGTTCCATGGAGGAGCAGGGGCGGGTGACGGAATCCATCGCGAAGGCGGCGGAGGAACTTGTGAGCCTGTCGGAGGAGATGCAGAAGTCAGCGTCACGGTTCAAAATCGAGGAAGAGGAAACGGAGGGTCAATCCGGCCTCGTTCTCTCAGAGAACGAGGCGGATGAAGCCTGATCCGCTTCAAGTACGGAAGGCAAAAAGCGGGGAGTCTCCGACCGGAGACTCCCCGCTTTTTGCTCAGAATTTCTTCAGGGCCCTTTTCCCCGCTCCCCTTCCAGGAGGAGGGAGTCCCTTGTCCCTGCAGGCCGGGCAGATACCGTAGAGAGTGAGCTGCCGCTTGAGCACCTGGTAACCCTCCAGCGCCCCGGAGTACGACTCCGTCCCGGGGAGGTCCACATCGACATCGATCAGGGAACGGCATGAAAGGCAGAAAAAATGATTGTGGGATTCCGCGCAGGTGTCGTACCGGATTCCCCCGTCGCTGAGGTCCTGCACTTCCACGACCTCTCCCAGGGTGGCCATCTCCCGTATGGTGTTGTAGACAGTCGTCCGGGAGACTTCGGGCATGGTGACCACCACCTGCCGGTACACCTCGTCCACCGTGGGGTGGGTCCTGTCCCTGGAAAGGATCTCGATTATCAAACGCCGCTGGGGAGTGAGTTTGAGCCCCTTCTCCCTCAGGCCGGCCGCAATTTTTTCCACGGATCGCACACGCCATCCCTCCTTGTTCCGAAAACCTATGTTGTAACCATTATAAATAAATAAAGTTTTCCGTCAACAGTGGATCCAGGGTATGGGGACATCCATCCCGGAATCTGCCGGAAGGATGGCGGGGGGCATCCGGGATCAGGGAACGCCTATTCGCCATAAAGCTTGTAGAGCGCCTGGGTTCCCTCGTTTTCAAGGCCCCGGGACGCAAGGATCCCGTACTGTTCGAAGGCTTTCTTCAGTCCCGGCACGTCCAGTCCCATGCGCTCCGCCTCGTCGAGGGCGATCTTCATGTCCTTTATGATGTGCTTCACGAAAAAGCCGGGGGCGAAATCGCCCGCGAGGATCCTAGGGGCGAGATTGGAGAGGGACCAGCTCCCCGCGGCGCCGCCCGAGATGCTCGACAGCACCTTTTCCGGGTCGAGACCGGCCTTCTTCGAGTAGGCGAGGGCTTCGCAGACCCCCATCATGTTCGAGGCGATGGCGATCTGGTTGGCCATTTTGGTGTGCTGGCCGCTGCCAGGCCCCCCCTGGAAGGCAACGTTTTTTCCCATAAGGGAGAAGAGGGGCATCATGTCGTGGAAAACGGCTTCGTCGCCGCCCACCATGATGGACAGGGTCCCCTCCCGGGCCCCCCTGTCGCCCCCCGACACGGGGGCATCGAGGACAGAAATCCCTTTTTCGGCTCCCGCCGCTGCGATGCGGGCCGCCAGGTCAGGGCTCGAGGTGGTCATGTCGATGAGCACTGTTCCGGGCCGGGCCCCCGCGAGGAGCCCTCTTTGCCCGAGGTAGACCTCCTCCACGTCGGCGGGGAATCCCACCATGGTGATGACTACGTCGCTCTTCTCCGCCAGGGAATGGACGTCGTCCTTCCACACGGCCCCCTGGGTCAGCAGGTCCATGGCCTTCGCCTTCGACCTGTTGTAGACGAGCAGGTCGTAGCCTCCCCTCATGATGTGTCCCGCCATGCTGTGACCCATGACTCCGAGACCTGCGAATCCGACGGCCGTTTTTCCCTTTTCGGGTTTCATGCAGTGCACCTCCGGTTGTAGTCTGCCTCATTTTTCCCTTTGCCCCGGATTGTTCCCAGATTATCCATTCTCGGGTACAATGCAGGAAGGAAGGAAAGAAGGGGCAGTTTTGATTGTACCCTTATCATTACCGATTGAGAAGGAGGCAGATCCATGAACACTCTGGAACGGATCGAGCAGCTGCTTGGAGACGAGGCGGAATACCTGCTCGGGCACACGTGCGGGACCATTGGCCGGGAGATGCTTACCCTCCCGGGACCTGATTTTGTGGACAGGGTGACGGCCCTCTCCGACCGCCCCATTCCTGTGATGCGGTCCATGCAGGCACTGTTCGGCTCGGGAAGACTGGCCGGAACAGGGTACCTCTCCATCCTCCCCGTGGACCAGGGGATCGAGCACTCCGCAGGAGCCAGCTTCGCCCCCAACCCCATCTACTTCGACCCGGAGAACATCGTGAAGCTCGCCCTGGAGGCCGGATGCAACGCCGTGGCCAGCACCCTGGGGGTGCTCTCGTCGGTAGCCCGGAAGTACGCCCACAAGATCCCCTTCGTGCTGAAGATCAACCACAACGAGCTGCTCTCCTACCCGAACAAGTACGACCAGATCCTCTTCGCCTCGGTTGAGCAGGCCAGGGACATGGGAGCGGCCGCAGTGGGCGCCACCATCTACTTCGGCAGCGACGAGTCCACCCGGCAGATCCAGGAGATCAGCACGGCCTTCGAGATCGCCCACAGCATGGGCATGGCCACCATCCTCTGGTGCTACCTGCGGAACAGCGCCTTCAAGACGGCGGAGAAGGACTACCACGTGGCCGCCGACCTCACGGGGCAGGCGAACCATCTCGGCGTAACCATCGGCGCCGACATCATCAAGCAGAAGCTCCCCGAGAACAACGGCGGGTTCTCCGCCCTGAAGTTCGGCAAAACGGCCAAGGCGGTCTACGAAAAGCTTTCCAGCGACCATCCCGTCGACCTGACCCGGTACCAGGTGGCGAACTGCTACATGGGCAGGGCGGGACTGATCAACTCCGGCGGCGCCTCGGGGGCCAACGACCTGGCGGATGCGGTGAAGACGGCGGTGATCAACAAGAGGGCCGGCGGCATGGGGCTCATCCTCGGCAGGAAGGCCTTCCAGCGCCCAATGAAGGAGGGCGTGGAGGTCATTCACGCGGTGCAGGACGTCTATCTCGAGAAGCGGGTGACCATAGCCTAGCCCCGGCGGAGCGGGAGGCCTCGAAGAGCCCCTTGAAGAAGGCCCGGACGTTCTCCCCCAGGAGGCGGGTGTTGTAGCCCCCCTCCTGGACCACGAGGACGGGAAGCCCCAGGCCGCCGATCAGTTTTCCGTTGTTTTCGAAATCCCTGGCGGCAAGGCTCCAGGTTCCCGTGGGATCCTTTTTGCAGGTGTCGCCGCCGAAGGGGACGACGAGGAAACGGGCTCCGTGGTCCGCAATTCTTCTTGACACTCTCCGGAGAGCGTCGAGGTATTCCTGTCCCGAAAGATGCTCGGGAAGGGGAAGGTTGAGGTTGAACCCTCTGCCTTCCCCTTCCCCTTTTTCGTCCTCGAATCCCGAGAAATAGGGGTAGGCGAACCGGGGATGCCCGTGGAGGGAGACGGTGAGGACATCGCTCCTCTGGTAGAAGATGTCCTGCTGTCCGTTCCCGTGATGGTAGTCCACGTCGAGCATGGCCACCCTGCCGAAGGCCGACAGGTACTCGGCCGCCGCCGCCGCGCTGTTCAGGTAGCAGAAGCCGCCGAAAAGCCGCCGCTCGGCGTGGTGCCCGGGGGGCCTCACCAGGGCGTAGGCAAGGTGACGGCCTTCAACAAGGGCCTGGGCGCCCGACAGAGCGCAGTCCAGCGCTCCCAGGGCGGCGAGGAAGGCGTTTTTGTTCAGGGGGGTGAAGGTATCCATGCAGAAATACCCAGCCCGGACGGAGAGGTCCTGGGGGGGCCTGGCCGCGTTCCGTACGGGAAAGACATAGGGATAGACGGACTCTCCCTCCGGCATGGCCATGCAGACCTTCCGGAGATAGGAAAAGAAGACGGCGCTGTGGACCTTCAGGATGTGCCGCTCGCCGAAATGGCGGGCCTTCTTTTCCGTGAAGAGCCCCGAGGGGAGGATCTCCCGGAGGATGGCCTCCACCCGGACGGGAGATTCCACGTACCCTCTTTCCCTGACGTGGTGGATGGCGTGGTCACGGTTGACGAAAAGGCCCACCCGCTCGCTCTCCGGAAGGGCCGCAGCCACGGCGGTCCGTTTCGGAGCGGTCACGTACTTCAGGGGACGGAGCTTCACCGGGTCGTCCCGGAAGGAGTTCATGACCATCCGGATATACTCCGGCGGGCAGAGATCCCCGTATTTCTTCCCGAGGATGGCGGCCACGATGAGCCGGGCCTTTTCCCTCTTCAGGGGCTCCTGTCTTCCCAGGCCGTCGAAGACCAGGTACGGGGGGTTGTCCCCTCCCGGCTCCAGGGGAGTCTCGTATTTCGTCCCCGTCACGGGGACAGCGCCGTACCGCTCGTAGAAGCGCAGCCGGGCGGCGTTCTGCTTCCTGGTCTCCCCGTCCCGGCTGAGTTCAGGCTCATCGGGAAGGCATTCGAAGAAAAGCCCCACGCACCCGAGGTCCAGGGCTTCCTTCCGCACCCTCTCGTAGAGTATTCCTCCCAGGCCTCCGCCCGCTTCTGCCCCCGGAACGGCGATATAATCCAAAAAGGTGAATTTCAGCAGGGGATCGTAGAGAGCGAGGGCAAAGCCGTGGACCTTCCCCGCCCCCTTCTCCGCGGCGAAAAGGATGGTCTGGAAGCCGTACTTGAGCTGGTTCCGCAGCTTCTCCGGGATAGATTCAGCCTCGCCGGGGCGGGCCCCCGGAAACTGCTCTTTCAGGATCTCCCCGATGCGGGCAAGAGCCTTCCCGTTGGCCGGGGAAAGATCGTCGAAGATTCTCCGGATCCGGAACACCCTACGCAGCTCCTAAGCAGGGCGCCTGGCCTTGCCCGAAAGCTCCTCGGGGTCGAGACGGAGCACCGTCACGGAGGCGCATTCGGCTGAAGAGAATTCATGGGAAAAGTCCTCCCCCGCGTATTTTTTCATGACCGCCAGGAGGGCGGCGGCCTTCTCCCGCTCGTCCTCCACCACCGTTATCGGTCCAGAGATCATGACGCTTTTGTAGAACATCCCCCAACCGCAGGGCCGTTCCGGTGACCGCACGAGATCCTCGCCGCACTGGGCCTGGAAGCAGCCCCGGGGGTTCTGCGCGATGATGCCGAGCTTCCGCCCCTCCCGGGCGCAGTGGAAATAGACGGCGCCGTTCATCACACCGAAACAGAGGGGCACCACGTAGGGCTCCCCGCCGCTGCAGAGGGCGAGATGTCCTGTGAAGGACCTGTCCAGAATTTCGTATATTTCTGCCCTGTCGGTGATTTCCCTGTCTTTTCTGCGAACCGGATAGCCCATATAAAATCCTCCTCCGTTATAGCGAAATGATATACTGAACATCATGGAGGTACCTGGAAGATGACCCGTTTGCCGACCGGTGCTGCCGTTGTGTTTCTGTCAATTCTACACTTTTTCAGCTTTTCAGGCGAGGGCACGCCCCTTCCGCCGGAAAAGCTGGAGGAACTGTTCCGGAACGTCGCCCCCGCCCAGTGGGGGGAGCATGTTTCGGGGACGGCCGGGAGGATCGCCGCCGAAGGGAAGGAAGTGGCCCTCACCTTCGACGCCTGCGGTGGGAAGAAGGGATCGGCCGTGGACCGGGATCTCCTGGATTTTCTGAGACAGGAGCGGATTCCGGCCACCCTGTTCCTGAGCGGGCGGTGGCTGGCGAAGAACAGGGAAACCGCCCGGGAGCTGGCGGCGGACACCCTCTTTGAGATCGCCAACCATGGCGCGGAGCACCGTCCTCTCTCCGTCACCGGACAGTCCGCCTACGGGATCCACGGTACTGAATCCGTCTCCGGGGCAGCCCGGGAAGTGGAGGCGAACGCCCGGCTCCTGGAGGAGATCACAGGAAAACGCCCCCGGTTTTTCCGCTCCGGCACAAACCACTACGACGAGGTGGCCGTGAGGGTGGCGGCGGAGCTCGGTCACGTTGCGGTGAGCCATTCCCATAACGGCGACGGCGGGGCGTCATATTCGAAACAAAAGATCGTGGACGGCCTGCTTTCCCTTCGGGGAGGGGAGATCGTGCTGTTCCACATGAACCGGCCTGAAGGCCGGACTGCGGAGGGGCTGAAGGAAGCCGTGCCCCTTCTCCGGAAGAAAGGCTTCCGCTTCGTGAAGCTCGGCGAGCGGCCGTTCGTTTTCGAGGGGGGAACTCCCGGCCCGTAAGCCTGAAAGACCGCTTCCGGGCCGTATGGTATCATACAGATGATTCCGCTTCTTCAGCGGGAGGAAGGAATTTTTTTCCAGTGCCGGACGGAGATGACGCCATGGATCCGATGTGTTTTGAACGATGGAGGGACAACCAGCCCCTGCAGGAGGCCACCGAAAAGTTCTCCGCCGCGGCGAAAAACTTTCTGGCCGTCAGGGATTCCGCCGAAACGGACGACCGCATCGCCGCCAGGAAGCTGTGGCAGAATCTGTCGGCCCAGTACTGGGACGTTCTCTCCGCCCTGGTGGACGCTCACACGGAAGACATCCCTGACGAACTGATCTTTGACGACCGGGAGCGGCTCTTCATCGACTTCGGCTACGTGAGCGACGAGCTCACCCCGGCCTCCCCGGCCCTGCAGGGAGCCCTCTCCCCGAAAGCCGCCCCGGGACTCTTCCAGTACTACTCTTTTTCCGACTTCATCGCGGAAGCCTACTCCATGATCATGGGCAAGCCGGTGACGCCTCCCAGGAACGGCTTCTCCCCGGAGGGAAAGGTCGTCCAGATGCGACGGCAGCTCGACGGGCTGAAGGCCAGGATCAAGATCATCTTCCCCGTGGTGCTGGCGAAGCAGGGGGCCCTCCCCACCGAGACGGAAAGCCTTCTTGCGGATCTTCAGAGGTGCCTGGAATCCTACACGGAGGTCTCCATGCGGACCAGGGGATACCGGGAGGCACAGGAAAAGGAAAAGCAGCAGATGGCCGTGGAACACCACGCTTTCATCGAGGCGGAGAAGCGCGTCGCCTCCTTTCTCAAGGGGAACGGGGAGGACGCCGCCGGGCTGGACGAGAACGAAATCCTGAAAGTCACGGGGCTGCTGGAATCGGCCAAGAACCTGGCACGGAACATCGTCTTCGTCACCCAGGAAATCTCCAAATGGGAGCGTCGGGTGAAGAAGACCGCCGCCGAGATGGAGGGCATTCCGCCGGCAGTGCGCCGGCGGAAACTGAAGGACCTCCTCCTGTCAAAGAAGGAGTACATCTCCCTCACGGCCAAGTCCGCCCGGAGGGATCCGTCCCAGCTCTGCCAGAGCGAGAAGGCCCCCCTCTCTCTCGACCGGGCGGCGGCGTTCGTGGAGGAACTGACGGCACTCGACCCGGAAATGCTCGTGGTGGCCCGGATACGGATGTACGGCATACCACGGGTGATCGTGGTACCCGGACAGGGATACGGCACCTACGACTGGAGCGACCATACCCTGCTCCTTCCCGCCTTTCCGTTGAACAACCTTCCGGAGAAGGCGGCGGCCTACGCCCTGGGCACCTTCCGGTGGGACAGCGACGAGGACAGGGTCATCAAGAACGGCTACGAGCTGATCAAGGAAAACCGGGGTAAATCAATCCTCGACCTGAGCTCGTCCTTCTATCGGGATTATTTTCTCTGGCTCACCAAGGAAAAAAAGGGATACCGCATTCTGCCGAGGAATACCCACAAGGTGTTTCTCCAGATGTTCACGCCCCGGAGTCCGGAGTGACGGGGAGGAAAAAAAGGAAATACCGTTCTTCACGTCACTCCCACAGGTGCTTCTCGGGCGGGCACACGCCCGTAAGATCCAGCATTTTTTCCCGTATGCGCCGTGCCCTGCCTCCGTCCGCCAGGGCGATTATTCTGTCCCCCGCAGAGAGCATGGTGTCACCGTTGGGGAGAATCTCCTCCCCGGACCGGTGGATGCTCACCAGCAGACACCCCTCGGGAAGGGAGGCATCCCTGACCGTCCTGCCGTCAAGGGACGACCCGGGGCAGACCGTTCCCTCGAGGAGGATCTTCCCGGAACTCACCGTCATATCCCTTTTCCTGAGCATCCTGAGCAGGAGGGAGTCGTAGATGGGCCGGGCCCGAAGCAGGTCCGCCGTCACGTGAGCGAGGATGACCACGAAGGAGACCGACAACAGGTGAGTGAAAGATCCGGTCATCTCGGTGATGAGGATGATCCCAGTAATGGGTGCCCGCACCACTGCCGCGAAGAATCCCGCCATTCCCATGATGAGAAAGTTCACCGCGAAAGCCTGGTCCATTCCGAAGAAACCCGCCACAGCCCCATAGAGGGCTCCCAGGGAGGCCCCTACGGCCAGCATGGGGAGGAATATTCCCCCCGCCGCGCCCGAACCGAAGCAGAGGGCCGTGAAGAGCAGCTTTCCCGCAAAGAGAAGGGAAATGTGGGACAGGGTCTTCCCACTCGTGCCAAGGTGCTCCACCAGGACATGCCCTCCCCCCAGGATGTCGGGAAGGATTGGCCCGATGCAGAGAGCCGCCAGGGCGGGGATGATCACCCTGTACCGGGCGGGAAAGGGCAGCCTGCCGTAGAGGGTCTGGGCGTCGAGGATCACCCTGCAGAAAAGGGCGCCGCCGGCTCCGCAGAGCAGCCCGAGCAGGAGCAGATGGCCGTAGTGGGACAGAGGAAGGGCGGAGGGAACGCCCAGCGAGAAGACGGGGCCGAGCCCGAAAAAGTTCTTCGAGACGAAATCCGCCGCCAGGGAGGCCATCATGGCCGACATGAGGACCAGGGGAGAGAAGCTCTTGTGGACCTCCTCCAGGGCGAAGATCACCCCGGCGAGAGGGGCGTTGAAGGCCGCTGAAAGCCCCGCCGACGCCCCGCTTGACAGGAAGAGCCGCTCCTCCACCTTTCCCCGCTTCTGGAGGACCGCAATACCCTTGCCGGCTGCGGCGCCGATCTGGACCGACGGCCCCTCCCTGCCGAGGGAAAAACCGAGGGCAATGGCGAGCCCCCCTCCGAGAAATTTCGCCGCCAGCACCTTCCACCAGGACATGGACACCTGGCCGAGGAGCTCCCCCTCAACCTGGGGAATGCCGCTTCCTCTCGCCATTGGTTCCCATTCCATCAGGAGCCCGATGACGACGGCAGCGGCGCACCAGAAAAGTACCACGGCGGGCAGGGGAACCGCCAGGGCTCCGGAGAGAGCCGCCAGTGAAAAAGACTCCGCCTTTCCGAGAAGGAGCCTGTAGCAGACGGCCGCGAACCCTGCGGTGGTGCCCACGGCGAGCCCCTGGACAATCAGGTGGATCCGGAACCGGCTTTCTCCGGTGAGAAATGAATAACGACCCATGAACAACACCTCTTCCGCAGGAAACATCATCAGAGACCCGGACCATCGGGAAGGCCCGGGAAAAGACGGCATCGTCTATCCCGCATGAACGGCAGGGGAAACCCTCCGGAGAGCGCCCCAGGGCACCCCCTCTGCTGCGGTTTTTCGGGAAAAGGCTATTCCTTCGGCTCCAGCAGCTCCGCCACGGAATCCAGCAGGGTGCGGATCTGGAGGTTCTGGGGACACTTCTCCTCGCAGGCGCCGCACTTCACGCAGGCGCTGGCCCTGGCCCCCGGCTTCAGGAAGACGGGGTAGGTCATCCGGGCCTGTTCGAGGTTATCGAACATGAAGGCCATGTTGTACCTGTTGAAACACTCCGGGATGTTGACCCCCGCCGGGCAGGGCATGCAGTACTGGCAGCCCGTGCAGAGGACCTTCATCCTCGTGCGGTACTCCTCCTTCACCCGGGCGATCATGTCCCGCTCCCCGGCCGTCAGGCAGCCGGTGCAGGCTCCATCCGCAGACGCGAGGTTGTCTTCGAGATCCTGTTCCGCGGTCATGCCGCTCAGGACCACCGAGACCTCCGGCTGGTCCCAGAGCCAGCGGAGCGCCCATCCCGCCGGGGAGAAGGCTTTCGGAGACTCGCTCCATACCTTCTTCATGGCGTCCGGGACGTTCCGGGCCAAATTTCCTCCCCGGAGAGGCTCCATGATCACCACGCCCATATTCCGCTCTGCGGCGTACTTCAGACCCGCCGTTCCGGCCTGGTAGTCCGTGTCCAGGTAGTTGTACTGGATCTGGCAGAAATGCCACGGGTAGGCGTCCACGATCTCCCGGAAGAGGGGAAGCTGGTCGTGGAAGGAGAACCCCGCCCGGCGGATCCTCCCGTCGGCCAGGGCCCTGTCGAGAAAGGCGCCGAAGCCGTTTTTTTTCATGATCTCCCACCGCTCGGCGTTGAGGGAGTGGAGAAGATAATAGTCGATCACATCCGTCTGGAGCCTGGCGAGCTGCTCGTCAAGGAAGCGGTCCATGTCGGAGGGAGTCTCCACCATCCACGAGGGAAGCTTGGTGGCGAGAAAGATCTTCTCCCGGTAGCCATTCCCGAGGGCCCTTCCCACCACGGGTTCGCTCTCCCCGCCGTGGTAGGGGTAGGCGGTGTCGATGTAGTTCACTCCCCGGTCGATGGCGGAACGGATCATGGAAGCGGCGCGGTGTTCGTCGATTTTTCCCTCCCCGTCAAGGGGAAGGCGCATGCAGCCGAAGCCGAGAATGGACAGTTCGTCTCCCGTGCGGGGCATGGAACGGTACAGCATGTAAATAACCTCCTTTGGAAATGGACACTTTTTCTTTTCCAGGAAAAGAATTCCGCTGATGCACTCTATATCGTACAATTATCCCACAGATTTTCTAACTTCCGGAGGAACCCCATGGTTTTTTTCGATGAAAATCAGGCCGCCTCGGAAGCGGCATCTGCGTTCGAAGCGTCGCTGAGGCTCTGGGGAACCCTTTCCCCCTGCCGGACGGCGGAGAGGCACGGCGTCCTCCTCCTCTCCACCGGAACGGCCATCCCGGACCAGAACTACGCCCTGAAGACAGGGGAAGGCCCCATTCCCCTCATGGCCGGGGAGGTACTGACCTTTTTCGCCTCGGAAAACATGCCCTTCACATGGTGGGTTCCCCCCGGAACGGGGGCTCTCTCCGATAGCGGCGAGGTCGCCAGGGCTGGGCTTCCCCTTCAGTGCTCGCCCCCGGCCATGATTCTTCGCCTCAGGGAAGGGCGGAACGCCATGCCGCCCTTTCCCGAAGGTGAAATTTCGGTCTGCCGCACCCCCGGCGAGGCCATCGGGTGGGCCGCTTCATCCCTTGGTGGATTCGGATCGGAACCGGAGCACCTTGAACCCTTCGCGGCCTTCGCGTCATCCATGGCGACGGGAAAGGACCGGGAACGCTTCCGGCTGCTGGTCCTTTCCTTCCGGGGCAGGCCGGCGGCCACGGCCCTGCTGACCCTTCCGGGGAAGACCGCGGGGCTCTTCTATTTTTCCGTACTGCCGGAATTCCGCCGCCTGGGCCTGGGAAAACGCCTGCTTGACAATACGCTGGAGGAGGCCCTGGAGGCTGGCTGTTCCTCCGTCGCCCTCCAGGCCTCCCCCATGGGGTTTTCCCTCTACAGAAAATACGGTTTCCGGGAGTGCGGGCGGTTTCTGGTCCACTCGCCCCACACCGGCGCCTGCTAGAAGTTCAGCCGGTCCGCCAGTTCGTCCAGTTCCGCGTCGGTTGCGGCGAGGGAGGGCAGGAACCGGACGGCCCCTCCCGCAACGTTGAGCAGTACCCCGTTTTCGAAGGCCCGGCGTTTCACTCCGGCGGGGTCATCGGTGACGACCCCGATCATGAGCCCTTTTCCCCGCACCTCGCCCGCCCATGACAGATCCGAAAGACGTGCACTGAACCGTTCACCCTTGCGGGCGACTTCACCGACAAATTCAGGGGTGAGATGGGAGAGCACCGCCTTCCCAGCCGCCAGGGAGACAGGATTGGGGGCGAAGGTGGACCCGTGGTCTCCTGGGCCGAAGGGAGACCATCCGCAGAAGACCGCCGCACCGAGGGGGAGTCCGCCGCCGATCCCCTTGCCGACGGTGATGATGTCCGGTGCCAGCCCCCAGTGTTCATGGGAGAAGTTTTTTCCCGTCCGGCCGAGCCCGGCCTGGATCTCGTCAGCGATGACAAGAACCCCCTTGTCCCGCTGCAGGGTCTTCACCGCCTCGGCCAGCCCGCCGGGTATGGGGATCACACCGCTGTTCCCCTGGACGCACTCCAGGAAAACCGCCGCCACGTCGTATTCTTCGGCGAAGTCGAGGAGCATGCTCCCCCGCAGGGGAAGGAAGACGCACCCGGGAACGAGGGGTTCGAAGGGCTTTCTCATGGAAGGGCCCCAGGTGACGGAGAGGGCGCCGAGGGTCCTTCCGTGGAAGTTCCCCTCGAAGGAGACGATAACCCCCTTCCTGTGCTTCTTCACCGCCTTGAGGGCCGCCTCGTTCGCCTCGGCACCGGAGTTGGAGAAGTAGACCTCCCCCGGACGCCCCGCCATGGCGACGAGCTTTTCCGACATGGAAACGGCGTCGGGATCGAGAAAGTAGTTGGAGAGATGGGTAAACCGGGCCGCCTTTTCAGCCACCGCCCGGACTACATCGGGATGGCTGTGGCCAAGGGGGAGGACGCCGATGCCGGAGAAGGCGTCCAGGAAGACGCCCCTGTCGGTATAGACCTTCATTCCCTCGGCCCGATCCACTGTAAGGCCCCAGGGAGAATAGACGGGAGACAGCATGGAAGTCATTCCCCCAGCCCGAACTCTTCCACCAGGGCGCGGAGAGCCTTGTCCCCGTCCTCTGTTGCCACGAGGGCGGAAATCTTGATCTCCGACGTGGTGGTCCCCAGCATGGCGATCCCCTTCCGGCTCAGGGCGGAGATGAACCGCGCGGCCACCCCCGGAGCCGACTTCATTCCCACCCCCACGGCGGAGACCTTCACCACGTTCCGGTCCTCGGACACGGTCCATCCTTCCCAGGGTGCAAGGACATCCCTCACCGTCCGGAGCACCGCCTTTTCCGTGGCGTCCACCACGGTGAAGGTGAGGTGGGAATAGCCGTTCTCGTTCACCGTGGAGATCATGTCAACGTTCACTCCCTGCTCCGCCAGCCCCGTGAAGAGGGCGCCCAGGGCCTCCATGGACCGGGGAAGGCGGGAGATGTTCACCCGCATCTGGTTGCTGTCGGCGGTCACGCCCGAAACGACGGGCTGCTCGAGCCACTCGGGAAGGGAATTCACTACGCAGGTCCCCCTTTCATCTGAGAAGGTGGAGCCGCAGTAGAGGTCCACCGAGTATTTTTTCGCTATTTCCACGGCCCTGGAATGGAGAACCTTCGCCCCCAGGGACGACAGTTCCAGCATTTCGTCGTAGGTGATGTAGTCGAGCTTCCGGGCGCCGGGAACCCTGTTCGGGTCGCAGGTGAACACCCCCGGAACGTCGCTGTAGATCTCGCAGGGACAGCCGCACTTTGCGGCGATGGCCACCGCCGACGTGTCCGAGCCGCCCCGGCCCAGGGTGGTGACGTCCCCTTCCGGGGTAATGCCCTGGAATCCGGTGACCACGAGGACGCTCCTCCGTCCGAGCTGCGTCCTGAGCCTGGAAAGGTTCAGGTCCATGATCCGGGCGTTGTTGAAGCTGCCCGTCGTGGTCAGGCCCAGCTGGAAAGCGTTGTAGGAGAGGGCCGGTATTCCCATGTCGCACAGCGCCATGGCGAGGAGGGCGGACGTGACCTGCTCCCCCGTGGCAAGGAGCATGTCCAGCTCCCTGGGGGACGGCTCCGGCGACACCTGCTCTGCCAGCGCGATGAGGGAATTGGTGGTCTTCCCCATGGCGGAGACCACCACCACGAGCTTCTCTCCCCGGTCCACCCTCTGCCGAATTCTCTCGGCCACGCCCCGGATCTTCTCCGCCGTGGCCACCGACGACCCGCCATACTTCTGTACGATCACGTCCGGTCCTCTCCTCCGCCAATGCTCCGGCTACTTCAGGTTTCGGAGATCCTGAACGATCTCCGTCTTGGATTCCGTCTTTTCGTCCACGTCCTTGACCACCCTGGCGGGGGACCCGGCCACCACTGTCCTGGGGGGCACATCCTTCGTCACCATGGCGCCCGCCGCCACCACCGCCCCGGCGCCGACCCTGACGCCTTCGAGGATGACGGCGTTGGCACCCACGAGGACCTTGTCCTCGATCACCACGGGCGTGGCGCTCGGCGGTTCGATGACTCCCGCCACCACCGCTCCCGCGCCGATGTGGCAGTCCGCGCCGATCCGGGCCCTTCCGCCCACCACGGCGTTCATGTCGATCATGGTCCGTTCGCCGATGACAGCGCCGATGTTGATCACGGCGCCCATCATCACCACAGCGCCTTTCCCGATCTCCACCATGTCCCGGATCACCGCGCCGGGCTCGATCCGGGCCTCGTATTTATTCAGGTCCGCCAGGGGAACGGCGGAATTCCGGGCCCTGGTCTCCATGTGGACCGACCTGATCTTCGATGCGTTCTCCGACAGGATTTTTTCGACCTCCGCCCGGTCACCGGACAGGATGCCGAAGTCCTTCCCGCAGACAAAAACACACCCCCCGGCGTCCATACCATCAAGGTCCCCGGAGACGTAGGCGATGCAGGGCGTTTTCTTCTTCGATTCCTTGATGAGCCTTATGATGTCTTCCGTCCGCATGTGAGGACCTCCTCGAAAGAATAGAACCCGGGCTTCGCCCCGGCGGCGAATTCCGCCGCCCGAAGGGCCCCCAGGGCGAACACGCTCCTGGAGATGGCCCTGTGGGTCAGGGTGAACACTTCTCCCTCGTTGGCGAAAAACACCGTGTGGTCCCCCGGAACGCCGCCCATCCGGAGGGAATGGGTGGGGCAGTCCCGCCCAAGGGCCTCCCGAAGGAGGATGGCCGTCCCGGAGGGGGCGTCCTTTTTCCTGCTGTGGTGGGTCTCGCTCATCTCCGCGTCCCAGTCGGCGAAGAGGGGACCGAACTCCCGGAGGATCATCTTGAACAGGGTCACTCCCGCCGCGAAGTTGAAGCTCTGGACCACCGCCGACGTCCTGGCCGCGTACCGCACCTCGTCCATCTGTTCCGTGGTGATCCCGGTGGTGCCCAGCACGAGGGCGCAGGAAAAACGCCGCACCGCGTCAAGGGTGGCGCCGAGGGCCGAGGGCAGGGAAAAGTCCACCATGACCTCGGGCGTGCCTTCGCAGGTCTCTCCGCCGATATGAAGGGTGTAGCAGAGCTCATGGGAAGCGAAGGCCTTCCGGATCTCGCCCCCCATGCGCCCCGAAGCCCCCACGAGTCCGTATCTCATAGGCTCACCCCGCACTCCTTCAGGGACTCGTCGATGACGGCCATGCACTTCTCCGAGGCGGGAACGAGGGGAAGCCGGAGCTCGTTCCTGCAGAATCCGAGACGGTTCACCGCATACTTCACCGGAATGGGGTTCGACTCCATGAACAGGTTCTTCATGAGGGGGAACATCCTGTGATGGAACTCCCGGGCCTTCTCCACCTCACCGGCGAGGGCCAGGCGGATCATGTCAGACGTCTCCCGGGGCATGACGTTGGACAGCACTGAGATGACCCCGTCGCCGCCCGAGTTCACGAGATGGAAAGCCTGGTCGTCGTTCCCGGAGAGGATGGCGAAGTCGGGACGGTCCTTCTTGATGAGCCGGACCAGGGTGTCGATCTGGGCCACGTCTCCCGCCGCCTCCTTGATTCCCGCCACGTTGAGCAGCCTGCTCAGCCGGCGGACCGTCTCGGGAAGGATATTCGTTCCCGTGCGGCCCGGCACGTTGTAGACGATGAGGGGGATCCTGATCGACGCCGCGACCGCCTTGAAATGCTGGTACAGCCCTTCCTGGGTGGGCTTGTTGTAGTACGGGGTCACCACGAGCACTCCGTCGGCCCCCAGGGCCTCGGCCTGCTGGGACAGGGCTATGGTGTTGGCCGTGGAATTGGTGCCCGTGCCGATCACCACCGGCACTCTTCCCGCCGCCGTCTTCACGGCGAACGTGATGATTTCCGCCCGTTCGTCGGCGGTAACGGTGGGGCTTTCTCCCGTGGTCCCCAGGACCACGAGGAATTCGACGCCGCCCTCGATCTGCCAGTTCAGGAAACGCCCGAAACTCTCGAAATCCACGCCGCCCTCTTTAAACGGTGTCACCACTGCAGTACCTGTTCCACCA
>Ga0209509_1000955_pt1 | contig 23766 bp, 26 predicted proteins | sample BioC13SIPDNA_FD_185743 | JGI IMG/M metagenome (GOLD analysis project Ga0209509, IMG submission 185743) | Anaerobic biogas reactor microbial communites from Washington, USA - Biogas_R1_A C13 SIP DNA (SPAdes) (version 2) | ecosystem: Engineered > Bioreactor > Anaerobic > Unclassified | place...
ATTTATACCCGCTAAAATAACCGGTTTTGCCAAAGGCATTTCAATTTTAAAAAGCATCTGGAAAAAAGTTGCACCAAAGGAATGTCCCAGTTCCAATAGTTCTACCGGTACCTGTTTTAAGCCTAAATCAGTCAGCCTGATAATAGGCGGCATGGCAAATATTAAGGTAGTAATAACTGCCGGTACTACCCCGAGTCCAAAAAAGGGAATCGCCGGTAACAGGTATACGAAAGCAGGCAGGGTCTGCATAAAGTCCAGTATGGGTGCAATTATTCTATGGGCAGCTTCATTTTTAGCAGACAGGATTCCGATTGGAACACCGATTATTATGCACATTATCACTGCTGCCAATACCATAGCCAGGGTCTGCATAGTAACATTCCATAGTCCGATATTTTCTATAAATAGCAGACCTATTATACTAAATATGGCAATCTTCTTATTTGCTATCCGCCAGGCTATTAAGGCAATTATGACAATCAACAGTGACGGGGGTATTATTATCAGAAGCTCCTGGAAACCTTTTATGGCTATTCCCATAAAATCAGATATTGCCTGCGTGGTATCCCGATAATTGGTCTGTAAATACTCAATGGCATTATCAGTCCATATCGCCAGGGGAATACGGGGAATATCAAACCCCAAAATCATCCCTATGCTATTCATAATTTTCCCCCTTTATTCCTGCCATACCGGCAATAACTGAGCCTCTTACCAAAACACCTTTTAGCAGGTTATCATCACTTACAACTGCTATCGGAACTTTGGTATGAGCCATAACTTCCAATAACTCCGATAAAATTACCTCTGGTTCGGTTACCGGCATATCCTTTTGTATAAAGCCATCCAGCTGTTTAATTCCCTTTTCAGCGGCAGCAAAAGCATCCTCTGCAGTAATATAGCCTTGCAGATGACCTGCTCTATCTACTACAAACAAGGAAGATATACCAAATCTCTCCATAACTCTTAGAGCAGTCATGGGTCCATCTTTGGGATAAACTACGGTTCTGGGTTTAACCATTACGGCTGAAGCAGTTAAGGCTTTAGAGCGATTGATGTTCTCCACAAAGCGTGCCACATAATCAGAAGCAGGAGATAAAAGGATATCTTCCGGTTGCCCCATTTGCACAATAACTCCATCCTTCATTAATGCAATCCGGTCACCAATTTTAAGTGCTTCATCCAGATCATGAGTAATAAATATAATGGTTTTGCGCAACTTTTCCTGTAAGGCCAGTAATTCATCCTGCATTTCCTGTCGAATCAAAGGATCGAGGGCACTGAATGGCTCGTCCATCAGTAAAATATCCGGGTCAGTAGCCAAAGCTCTGGCAATACCAACTCTTTGCTGCATACCACCGCTTAAATTATGGGGATAGTAGTTTTCCCATTCTTGTAACCCAACCATTTCGATAGCCTGACGGGCTTTTATATAACGCTGATTTTTGGGTACATCCTGAACCTCCAGCCCAAATGTAACATTCTCTAAAATTGTCCGGTTGGGTATCAGAGCAAATTTTTGAAAGACCATACTCATTTTGGACCTTCTTACTTGCATTAAGCGTTGATTGGACATTTTGGTGATATCTTCACCATCAATAATGATTTCCCCGCTGGTTGGTTTGATTAAATGGTTAATGCAACGGATTAAAGTTGATTTGCCACTTCCGGACAAACCCATAATAACGAAGCTCTCACCTTCTTCTACTGCAAAAGAAACTTCTCTAACTCCAACTACCTGTTTGGTTTTTTTTCTAATTTGATTGTTATCTACGCCCTTCAGTATCAATTCCATAGCTTTATCAGGATTGTTACCGTAAATCTTAGTCAGCTTATTGATGACTATTTTGCTGAATGTAATTACCTCCCATCATAAATACTTAAGTAAATATCAGTAAAAAAGCGCTACGAAACCACTTCCGGGGTTCCGTAACGCTAAAAAGTTAAAACAGTATCATTTTCAGAAAATATAAGCAAAATACAGGGATTATAAGAGCTGATTAAGCCATTCTCCCCCTTTGGAATTGCTTACGAGGTTAGCTGACGGATTTGGGCCAGGGAGCCCTACCAGGATAACCTGGATTCACCCCAAAAATGGTTCCCCCGTTTCCGGATATCGCGCTTCCGGAATTAAGCATACGAGAATGTTTGCTGGTATATCAAATTGTTGGTTATTAATAATAGAATATTATACTTTGAATCAAACTGCAAAGTTGATGCAACCTGTTAAATCATTTAGAAGAGTCAGTAGAAATAACCTGAGGTAATTAACGTATAAATGTTTAATATTGCTTGAATATACTATGGGAGACTATTAAATATGCTTATCGGCTATAATACATTATTAGAACCGATTAGACCTGCAACATTTATTTTGTACAATGCTAATTACTAAATAATTAACTTAAATCTATTAAATCATGTCAGAAAAAGTTAATATCTAAAAACGTTATTTTTAAAAGTAATCCCAATTTACTACTACTTCTGAACGATCGGTTACAATCCAGTGAACCGGCCAATCTGACCCGGTAGGAAAAATATTTTCTACTATCTGAAATTCATAACAAACTCCACATAAAAAGGCTTGTGGATTTACTCGCGGTAAAAAGCGGTCATAATAACCTTTACCATAACCCAGACGGAAGCCTTTATAATCAAAGACCAATCCTGGAGTTAAAACCACCTCAATTTTACTGGTGTCAAAAGGTTCACCCAACGGTTCACGAATTCCAAATGGGCCGGCAGCAGTATTCTCCCGGCCGGTATATTCAACTGCTACCATATTTCCTGCTTTTTCAACGCGGGGAAGAAGAATAGTACGTCCTTGTGCTTTCCATTTTTCCAGCAACGGCATAAGCCTGACTTCATTTTTAAAAGCTGCAAATCCCATTATGACCTGTGCTTTTTGCAGGGGTTGAAGCTGACTGACCCGGTCAGCAATCTGCTGACTATATTGAGTTACCTCTGCTAAAGTAAGCTGATTGCGTATTGCGGTCATTTTTCGGCGCATTTCCTGACGTTTTAAATTACTATCCGTCATTATATCTAACCTGCCTATTATTATAATAATGATGATTTTTTACTATACTTATATCGCCACCAGTAAATAACTGCTGCTATTAATAATAATCCCAGCGTGTAAACCTGTCCTATCGATAAAGGGCCGTAGAATATAATATTTTCCCGGAAATATTCGATAATAAAGCGATAAATGGAATAACCTATAAGATATAACAGGAATACCTCTCCATCAAACCGGCGTCGGGGATAAAACCAAATCAGGAACAAAAATAGCATGAAATTAAGCAATGAGCTATATAATTGCGTAGGATGACGGGTTAAGGCGTCCACATAAGGGAATACTACACCACAGGCTGAATTAGTCTCCTGTCCATAACAACAACCGGCCAAAAAACAACCAATACGAACTATGGCATAACTTAAGGCCAGAAAAGGTGCAAATATATCACTGATTTTCCAAAACTCCAGTTTATATTTGCGCATATATAAGAAAAAGACTATAAAGCCGCCCAAAAAGCCTCCATACCATATCATACCGGATATGCCACCGGAAGGTATTAAAGTAGCCAGCGGATCTAACAGAAATTCCTGCCACTCATATATTATCAGGTAAGCCAATCGCGACCCAATTACACCTGCCAGAGCTGATAATACTACTAATTCGACAACTATGTCGTCATTATAGCCTTGCTTTTTAAATAATCGTGATATTCCCCAAATTGACAATAAAATGGCTATTAGCATCATGAAGCCCCAGGAGTTTATTTGGAACTTTCCAATTTTTATCAGTACGGGATACACCTTATCACTCCTTTATTAGCGGTTATCCACAAACTTAAAATATAGTGTTTCCGGACTCTTTTGTTCAGATAGGACCCCAAATATTTAATCAAAGGTCAGCAAATATAGAAATACTAATTATCAACAGACTTATCCACATTATCCACAGATACTTTTCACCAGGACATTAGACTCGCGTGGGCATTAATATCCAGGGGAGAAAAATCACCTTTTTGGTAGCTATAATAGGCATTACCGGCTATCATAGCTGCATTGTCAGTACATAATTGCAGAGAAGGATAATAAACTGAAACCCCAATTTCTTTTCCGCGTTTTTTCATCAAATTTCGTAATTCCTGATTTGCAGCAACCCCACCAGCTATTAGAATATTCCTGGCTGAATACTGATTAGCCGCACTTATAGTTTTTTCCACTAAGACTTCTACCAGAGCCGCCTGAAATTCCGCTGCCATATCATAAACTGTTCCCGGTTGGCCTTGTTCAATCTTACGCCATTGATTCATAGCTGCAGTTTTTAAACCGCTGAAACTAAATTCGTAATCATTACGGTCCAAAAAAACCCGGGGCAATGTAATGACTCCGGCTTGTCCCTTTTCAGCAGCCTTTTGCACCGCCGGTCCACCTGGATAACCTAATCCTAAAAAACGGGCGACTTTATCAAAGGCTTCCCCGGCAGCATCATCTCGGGTACTGCCAATCTCTTCATAATCTCCGGGTGACGTCATTAAGAGCAGACTGGTATGCCCGCCTGAGACCACCAGGCAGACGGCCGGAAATTCAATTTCCGGATGTTCCAAAAAATTTGAATATATATGTCCCTGTAAATGATTGACGGCAATCAATGGTTTACCCAGCGCATAAGCAAAAGCCTTGGCAAAAGAAAGACCCACCAGCAAGGCTCCGATTAAACCAGGACGATTGGTAACTGCCACTGCATCGATATCCGAATAATTAAGGGCTGCTTCCTTAAAAGCCTGATCCACTACCAGAGCAATCGTTTCCACATGCTTGCGGGAAGCTACCTCCGGTACTACTCCTCCAAACTGACGATGAATGTCAATCTGTGAGTAAATCAGGTTGGATAAAACCTGCTGACCATTACGGACTATAGCTGCGGCAGTTTCATCACAGGAAGATTCAATTCCTAAAATAGTTACATCTCTCATGTTATCCTCTTTTTAATTTACATTTCTAAAATAGATATTTGGTCATAATTAAGGCATCTTCACCATTATCTGAATAATAGGCCTCTCTGATTCCGGTTTTTACATAACCTAATTTCTCGTACATGGTCAACGCTGATATGTTAGTTGGCCGTACTTCCAATAAGATACGCAGGGCCTTTTTACTACGGGCAATTTTTTCAATTTCCTGCATAAGCATGGTACCCAGACCTTTATTCCTAAATGATTTACCAACCGCTATATTAGTAATATGAGCATCTTCAAATACTATCCATGCTCCCACATAACCTGCAATATCACCTTCACAATCACAAACCAGATAATTGGCAAATTGATTAATCAATTCGCCTCTATAAGAATCCCTTGACCAGGGTAATGTAAATGACTCTTGTTCAATTTTCATTATGGCATCAAGGTCCTGCTCAGTCATACGGCGCACCAGATAGTCCGTGTTAAGCATTATATCTCTCCTATTCCCAAACGTGTCTGAGCCTCTGATAATCTAAGATAGACCGGGCGCAGGCTAAAGACATCCTCGAATTCCTGCCGTTTATATTTTTGCACTGCCAGACTGCCCAGACAGGCAGCCCGGGGCAATTTATACTGCATCGGAAGCGGCAATAAATCATCTCCAAACTCCTGCATAAAATATTGCTCGTAGGGTTCTGCCCCATCTCCCAGCAATATCAATTTATCCCGATTGTGCTGACTCATTAAATCGTGCGCCATTGCCGTTACGGCTGCCGGTGAGCAGGCAGTTTCTTCACTCAGAATCTGCGGATAGGCACTCTGAACATCATAAAAGGCAGCATACACTTCCTGTTTGCGCGCATCCAGCAAAGCCCCCACCAGACAGGAACTATAGCAAACATTATGGGCTAACACTTCCAATGTAGATATGGTAATTAACGGCTTGCTGGTGGCAAGTGCCAAACCTTTAGCGGCTGCCAGACCAATCCTTAGTCCCGTAAATGAACCGGGGCCAATAGTTACTGCTATAGCCTGCAAATCAGAGACGGTACAATCGCATCTGCTTAAAACCTGGTCAACCATAGGCATCAAAGTCTGGGAATGAGTCTTTTTATAATTCACCCATTCCTCACATAAAACCTTATTCTCATCAACCAAAGCTACTCCAGCTACCGGAGTAGCACTATCAATTGCCAAAATGCGCATCAGACATAAGCTCCTCTATCAACCGGCAGTATTTCTCCCCCTGCCCGGTTATTATTACCCGGCGCTCCCGGTCATAATCATCTGCCATCAACTCAATCTTTATTTGCAAGGCCTCCCGGGGCAGTTCTTCCCCAGCTATCTCCGGCCATTCTATCATACTTATACCGCCTCTTCCCAGATAATCCTGCAAGCCCAGTTCCTCAATTTCTCCCGGTCCTAAACGATAAAAATCAAAATGAAATACCGGCGGATGGGAGGAATATAGATTCATGAGGGTAAAAGTAGGACTGGTAACCTTGTCCTGATAATTCAGTCCCCGCATTATCCCCCGCACCAGGGTAGTTTTGCCGGCTCCCAATTCTCCGGATAAATAAATTATCTCATCGCCCTTTAGATGTTTAGCAATCAATATTCCCAGGCGGTTCATTTCTTCTTCGTTATAAATTAACAGCTCCAAACTGCAGCTCACTCCTGTTATTTATTATCAAGTGAGGCGAAAGCCTGCCGGATTAACTTGAAGTCTTCCCAGACAGGACGCTTGTAATTTTGATTACGCAGCAAAGCGGCCGGATGAAAAGTCCCCATAATCATAATATCCTGCCGGTTAAACCACTTGCCTCTAACCTGAGTAATCCTGGCTTTGGGGTCAATTACTGTCTGGGTAGCCAGAGAACCCAGACATACAATTATTTTTGGCTGTATAATACGAATTTGGGCTTCCAGATAATTTCGGCACTTCTGCACTTCATCCGGGCGCGGCAGACGATTCTCCGGTGGACGACACTTGACCACATTGGCTATGTAAACATCCTGTCGTTCAAAATCAGCCGCAGCCAGAATTTTATCCAATAACTGTCCGGCACGACCAACAAAAGGCACTCCCTGAATATCCTCGTCTTTGCCCGGACCTTCTCCGATAAACATTATTCTGGAGCGGGTATTGCCCGAACCAAACACTACCTGCTGGCAGTTTTCCCGTAAACCACACCAATTACACCCGGCAGCCTTCTGCCGCAACATTTCAAAATCAATTATCTCCGGAAAGGATTCATCATACTTTACGCCGGGTAAAAGTGGTATTGGGGGTGATTCTATTTTCTTTGTGGCTTCAGGCGGATTTTCAGCCTTTTTCTCAGGTATATCAAACAACCCCGGTTGCTCAGTCATTTTCTCCCCTCCAGACTCATTATAATAATACAATATTATCGGCAATTTTAACCATTATATATCACATTTCATTCATTTTCGAATTTATAAGTTCCTCCTCAAATCACATGCACTTGAAAACAACTTTGGAGGACATTTATAAATAGTAACGAATTTATTTGATAGAGGTGAAATTTAATGTTAACAAAATTAAAAATTGATCATACAGCTGAAATAGTTCCTGCCGACTCGCTTATTGTTGAAGGGGATGTAATAAAAGTAGTTCAACGCTTACCTTCCAACTTTGTTCAATGTATTATAACTTCGCCGCCCTATTGGGGGCTTCGCGATTATGGAATAGAAGGACAAATAGGTCTTGAAAATGACCTGCAACATTATATTAATCGTCTAGTTTATGTTTTTTCCGAAGCAAGACGGGTTCTTAGTAATGATGGTATCCTCTGGCTTAATATAGGAGACGGTTATACCTCGGGAAATCGTCGCTATAGAGCCCCAGATAAAAAAAATCCAGCCCGGGCAATGGCTGTAAGGCCAGATACACCTGAAGGGTTAAAGCCAAAAGATCTGCTAGGTATTCCCTGGCGATTAGCCTTGGCTTTACAGGCCGATGGCTGGTATTTAAGAAATGATATTATATGGCACAAACCTAATGCTCAGCCTGAAAGTGTAAAAGACAGACCTACACGTGATCATGAATATTTGTTTATGCTGACAAAATCAGAAAAATATTATTATGACCGTATAGCTATATTAGATAATAATGGACGCAATAAAAGAACTGTTTGGAGTATCAACACGCGATCTTTCCCGGATGCCCACTTCGCAACATTTCCGCCACAATTAGTTGAACCATGTATACTGGCTTCAACCAAACCAAAAGATTATGTATTGGATCCATTTTTCGGTTCGGGCACCGTTGGCGTAGTATGCCAGGAATATAATCGTAAGTTTATTGGAATTGAATTAAATCCAGAATATGTGAATATTGCAACCAACCGGTTACTTGAACAAACTGAACAAAATATTTTCTATTTAAAGGAGTCAGATTCAAAATATGAAGATGAAGATAAATATACCACCGCCCCACCTGCAAATTGATTTTTTCTTTTTATTAACGCAGATGCGAAATACCACTTTGCAGGATGCTCTAAAAAAGACCGTACGTCAGATGAATATTGCTGAAATCGATAAAGAATTATCTAACCTGGTACCCAATAATCATTTGGCTTTAATTGCTAGTTATGGTTTGCGTGGAGAACTCATTTTCCCAATACCTTGTATTATAAAAAGCAACCCATACCTAATTGGGTATTACAGATTATTGTTAGGATTTAGCAAAAAGGCATTTTATACTGCTGAATTCGGTTGTTCCAGTTTTAGTAAAATGGAGGAACAGGGGATTCTGTCTCCAGCTAACGAAGAACGGTTGGAAGAATTATGTAAAGCACTTATAGATAGTGCCTGCTTTCTTATTGATGGAATAAATCGTAAAGTATCTGCTGCAATTTTAGACGATCTTACTTTGCTTACCCTTGGTGCTCAATTTAGGGGAAGTCAAAATACAAAAAAAGGTGAGGCTGGTATTTTAACGGTATTTGAACTAATAAGAAATATTGTTCAAGACTCAATAGTAAGCCTTAATAATAAGCAGATAATACTTTTAAACGCAGCTAAAAGAACTGTTTCAATTGAATTCTCTCCCGATCCGGACATTATAATAAGGGAAGAAATGTCAAATAATGATTTTCGCAACATTATCGCCATTGAAGTAAAAGGTGGTGAAGACTTTTCAAATATACATAATCGTATTGGTGAAGCAGAAAAAAGTCATCAAAAAGCTAAACTGCAGGGTTATGTAGAATGCTGGACCATAGTAAATGTTGATCGAATTGACATATTGACGGCAAAAAAAGAATCTCCGTCAACTAATCATTTTTTCAGACTTTCTGATCTTAAAACACAAAGTGGAGATGAATACCATAATTTTAAATCCAGAATAATTGCGCTAACCGGTATCGAAATAAAATAAAAAGCAGATAGCCTTATTCAAAAGAATTATGACTATCTGCTTTTTAAACAAAACTTATTTTTTGCCTATGGTAGTTTACAGCTTTTGCTGCAGAACTTTATACAGGTCGTCAAATCCGGTACCAATTCGCCAGAAGGCTATTCCGGCCAAACTATAATCCTCAACTACCTGATACTTTTTACTCAGGCTGGTCTGGTTCTCCATCCATATCTGATGGTATTGCCCCCATTCATCCCAATAAGTATAATAAGGACTCTGAGTAGCTTCATCATAAAATTCCCTTACCTTATACCTGCTCTTCAATTCAGCCAGTCGAGAAGCAGTAACCGTAGTCCCGCGACTGTTTTCCGGCCAGTTGTAACCATAGGTCGCCATTCCCATAAGAACTTTATGACCGGGCATATTATTAACCATATACTGAGCACATTCCTTAACCCACCATAATGGCGCCACAGCTCCCGGTCCACTGCTAGTATAATGATAATCATAAGACATTACTACAACGCTGTCAGCTATGGCGCCAATTCTATCGTATTGGTAAGGAGTAGGCCATTTCTCTTTTCCGGTGCGGGCGAAAACAGCTACTGATAATTCTTTTTGTAATCCCAGCGCAGCTTTCAGTTCACGGAGAAATTGCGTAAACTTATCGGCATCTGCAGGTTTAATAAACTCAAAATCAATATTTACTCCGTCATAATTATTTTTAATAACCTCTTGAAAGAGATTATTAATCAGACGATTACGGTTAGCCGGGGAAGATAATAGTTTATTTAGGGGGTCTTCCCCCATTAATACTACACTGGCATGAGTTTTAATTTCTTTCTGCCTGGCCCAATTAAGAATTTTCGCGTAGTCTGCTTTATACTCATAACTCAGATTGCCCTGGGCATCAGTTTTAAACCAGCGAAAAGCAATATCGGTATATAAATGGGCATTATTTTCCATCTCCGCCAGTGGACTACGGTAGTAATAAGCGAATACCTGCGTGGAAGATAAAGAGTCGGTGAACCTTATGTCAACTTCCCGATTAGCATTCAGCCAGTTAACTTTGGCACCTGCTACTTCGGTTATGAAACGCAGCGGTACAAAAGTACGGTCCTGATAAATATAAGGCGGGGAGTCCAGATAACAGGCTTTTCCATCAACTGAAGCCTGTGCTTTGCCTATAAATAACTCAATATATTTTCCCCGGCAATCAATAGCAACTTTGCGCTGGGAAGCATCCCAGTATACCTGTCCTGATAAAGCCGGGTCTTCAATAATGAAGCGTAAAGGAACCATGGTTCTACTGTTTACAACCTGAGCCGGGGGTTGTAAATTTCGACTGACTCCATCTATTCTTATTTTTATCGGGTCAAATGCTTGCGTAGAATATGTATAGGAGAACATTACCAATAAAAATACCGCGGCAAACAACATCCATTTTCTGTGCAATAACATCACCTCTTTTAAATTGGTATGCTTACACAGTTCTCCTTTGGGAAGCTATTTCCTTGAAGTAAATACTGGCAAAAATTTAGGTCAGCGGGCTTGGGCATCCTCAACCCGGAAGACCTTAAAACCGATGTCCAGTTCCTCCATGCCATCCTGGTCAAGGTATTCCGTTTTGATTTGTTCCCCCGCCCGGCGGATGCGTTCTTTGCCTATCTCGGTTAAAATATGGGGTTTATTAATATTGTCAAGAAATCTTATCGCACTTTCAATCGCAGCCCTGGCAGTTCCTGAAGCTTCCTGTAACCTGATATCCAGATCTTCCGGCAATTGAACCATTATATACTTCCGTTGTCCTTTATCTTCTGCATTCATAGCCATAGTGGCATGAGCGGCTGAACTGGAACCGGCAAAAAAGTCTAATATTATACCTTCCTGGTCATGCTTCAAACCGGCTATTTCCATTAATTTCATGATAAATCTAACCGGTTTTTTACCGTTTCTGAACTCCACGCCGCCTTCATAGCCTACACGATTAAACTCTGCTTCAAAATCCAAAAAATTGGGATAGGGTATTTCCAGGATATCCTTTCTATTTAGAGGTACACCCTGAAAATAATCTCCGTTAACCCTTTTGTCAGTTTCCGGGGTCATAAAATATCTATAACCCCAACCATCAGCGCCCATATTGGGAACTTTAAACAGCAGACCTTTTTGGTTACTGTATTGCTCCAAGTGGGCCATATAAAATCTGCCGCTGCTGTTGCCTTCTTTTAAAGACCCCCTTATATTAATCCTCTTTAATAGATGGACATTGGGGCTTTTTCTAAGTAATTCATACTCGCCCGGCTTAAACATCTCAACTTGCCTGCCATCAATTTCAAGTATTTTCGGCTTATCATTCTTCTCCACAATTTCATAAATATAATTTTCTATGGAGGTATTATCTTTTTCTCTTTTTACAGCAACAAAAGCATCGCTTTTACGATATAGCAGCAGATATTCCACCACTTCATGGAAATCTTTATCACCTTTAAGAATTCGGTCCTCATGTCTAATTTTAATGGTAAAGGTAGTCAGGTAATTGCCTCCTCCAAAAATCTCATCGCTAATCAGCTTTAAATTAAATAACTCTTCCTCATTAATGGAAATAAAAATTACTCCGTCATCACGCAGTAAATCTCGGGCAACTTTAAGCCGGGGATACATCATGTTCAGCCAATTGGAATGAAATCTGGCAGCGTTTTTACAGTTTTTCCCCAGGAGATCGTCATACTCATCCCGGTCCTCATCTATTATTTCATTAAATTCCTTTCCTATAGAATAATTATCCTTATAAATAAAATCATTGCCGGTATTGTAAGGAGGATCTATATATATCATTTTAATGCGGGAATAATAGTCATTTCGCAGCAGTTTTAAGGCCTCAAGATTATCTCCCTCTATGTAAATATTTTTAGTAGTCTCTTTTTCCTTGCTGTCCTCAGGTATATATTTAAGGATTCTTCCTGAAATATCCGAATTGGCAATCTGCCTGGCCAAATTTTTTCCCGGCCAGTTCAGCTCATATTTTTCCCTCCCGGCTGCTTCAAATTCCCCCAGCTCTTGTATAAGTGCTTCCAGATCAACTTGTCCATCCTTTATGGCTGCGGGAAAAATCCCGGCCAATTTTTTCAGATTTTCATTTATCATCTTGTCTCACTTTTCCTCCACGCTGACAGGGATAACGATCAATGTAACCGTCTGATAGTACTTTATTCCTTCCCAGTAACCCTAGTTTACTAATTTCCCTTCAACTGGTATTTCCTCCAGTTGGTCGAGAGGGATATGAACCAGGTTTTCCTGTTGTACCAATGCCAGTACCACTATATCCTCACCAGTCTTTTCTTCCTGATAAAAGCCTACTACGCAAACTGTCAGGGCAATACCATCCCAATATAAGGTGAAAAAATCCCCTTTATTCAAATTCACCCCTCCACATTCTCCCGTCCACCATAGCCCATTTAACCCGGGAACGATTATCAAGCGGATGACCATTAAATGCTACTAGATCAGCTTTTTTCCCTTTAGATAATGATCCAATCTCATCATCTACTTTCAGAGCGGTTGACGGGTTAATAGTTATAGCTTCCAGAGCGGTAGTTTCATCCAGCCCCTCCCTGACTGCCAGCGCTACTGTTACCCGAAGATGTTCCACCGGTGTCACCGGATGATCAGTAATAATGCTGAAATTCAAACCTTTTTCAGCCAGTAACATAGCGTTTTTAAAAGAAACATCCTTTAATTCTACTTTAGCCCGATTAATAAGTAATGGGCCTATAAATATGGGCACCTGTCTTTTTATTAATTCATCAGCAACTGTAACTGCTTCGGTTGCATGCTGGATAATCATATCAATATCAAATTCATCTTTAATGCGTAAAGCAGTAAGAATGTCATCTGCCCGGTGGGCGTGTACCAGCAGTGGCATTTCCCGCCGTAAAACCTTTATCAGTGATTGCTGCCGAAATTCGATGGCCGGTTCAACCGTTTTATCAATATTTTTCCCAGCCGTATACAAAGCCTCCCGCAACATACTGGCATTGGCCATACGGGTACGAGGCATCTTCTTCTGTTCTCCGTAAACGCGCTTGGGATTCTCCCCCAAGGCCGCTTTTAATCCCCAGGGCTGGCGATATACCATCTCACTCATGGAAGGCGCCATGGCTTTTAAAAACACTGCCTGACCGCCAATGATATTGGCACTGCCCGGCATACACATCATACGGGTTACCCCTCCCCTTAAAGCATCTTTAAAGGCCAAATCCAGGAAATTTATACCGTCCAGGGCCCTTAATTGAGGAGTTATCGGATCAGAAGTTTCATTAACATCGTCACCTTCCACCTGATAAATTTCTTCCTCCAGTCCAATATGGGTATGAGCATCTATGAATCCAGGCAATATATATAATCCGACGGCATCAACCACTTCGCAACCTGCTGGTATGGTTATTTCCGAACCAATTTCCTGTATATTGTCCCCTTCAATCAATACTACCGCATTATCAATCGTACCTTTTGATGTCATAGTAATAACCTTACCGCCCTTAATTGCCAGCATTAATAATCACATCCCTTATTTATGTTATGTAGGTCCAGTGTATATGGTTCTAATTGTTCTTAGCCTGGCTGCCTGTTATTTTTTACAGCGGCCGCTACCAGGGATCTAAACAGTTTGGTGGAGAATTCATCAGTCATACTCTCCGGATGCCACTGTACACCTAATAGCCATTGTTTTCCGATTCCCTCTATAGCTTCAACAGTTCCATCTGCCGCCCAGGCAGAAATTTGCAGGCCCTTTCCTGGAACCTTAACCGCCTGATGGTGAAAACTGTTTACACGCAAACGGGTGGCTGACATTACTTCTTGCAGCAGACTGTTCTTTTCTACAACTATATCATGAAACGGATAATCACGCGGGGCGTTTTGGCGGTGGCTGAGTCCAGTCTGCAAATCTCCAATAAGACTTCCTCCACAGGCAATATTAAGTACCTGGCAACCACGACAAATCCCCAATACCGGTATATCATTTTCCATAATCAATTCTGCCAATTGCAGCTCAAACTTATCCCGCTGCGGGTCAATCTCACCTAATTCAGGTCCGGGCAATTCCCCCCAGTATACGGGATCAACATCTCCCCCGCCAGATAAAATAATGCCCCGGCAAAACTTTAAATATTCCTTGATTATCTCCTCTTCATCAGTGTGCGGTAATATAACCGGAATACCTCCCGCCCGCCGAACTGAAAAAACATAGCAGTCTTTTAAACAATAACTGCTGTCCTGACCTTTTTTACTACAGGTAATACCTATAATGGGACGCAAATTATTTCCCCCTCCCCCTCATATTTGGTTTTACTGTCAAAATAACGGTTTTATTAATATACAAATACAAGCGAGCATTGGCGAAGCATGGGAATCAACTTTATATAAAAAAACAGGTTCAATTGAACCTGTCCTGCAACTAATAGACTATTATCAGCTGAGTATGTACCTAAATTGATTCTATTGCCAGACTTATAGCCAAAGCATGATTTACTTTCTGCATGGTGTCTTCCTGTAAAGTAGCTATTCGCTGTTTTAACCTGGTTTTATCAATAGTGCGAATTTGTTCCGCTAATATAACTGAATCTTTTTCCAGTCCATAATCCTTGGCGCGAATTTCTACATGAGTAGGCAACTTGGCTTTGTTAATCTGGGAGGTTATTGCCAGAATAATGGTGGTGGGGCTATACTGGTTACCAATATCATTCTGTACAACCAAAACCGGTCTGATCCCACCTTGTTCTGAACCAATCACCGGGTTTAACTGGGCAAAATAAATTTCACCTCGTTTAATCATAGAATGTATCACTCCAACAATTTTTCTATACAGTTGGCCAGTTCCTCTTCCTCCACTCCACAATTTTCGCAGGCGAACTTCAGGTTGATTTCAGCCATTTCCAGGTAACCCTTTTTCATCTGCTCTTTTAAAAAACTCTTCCTTCTCTCCCCCAGATAAAAACCGATAGCCTCGCGGACAATCTCACTGCGATTTTTACTTTCCTGCATAGATATATCATCCATTTCGGATAACAGACTTTCGGGAACCGTAATAATTATACGTTTTGAGGCCGGCAAATTGAGCACCTCCAGAACTTAAGTGTAGACCCGATATATCTATTATATTGACAAGCTTGCCAGCTAGCAAATCCAATAATTACATCAGGTTATTCTTCATGGTAAGTTCTGGGTACTCGTGCACTAATAGCACATACAACCTCGTAATTAATAGTTCCGGAAAGATTAGCCAGGTCATCAGCCGTTACTCCCTGTTCCGGCCTGCCGAATAGTATTACCTCATCACCTTCCTGTACATCGTCTACCTGAGTTACATCAAATAAACACTGATCCATGCAAATAGTACCAATCTGCCAAACTAATTTCCCTTTGATTACCGCCTGAACTTTATTTGATAAGGAACGGCTATAACCATCAGCGTAACCAATAGGTACGGTTGCAACCCTGGTATTTTGACTGCAGCAATAGGTGCGACCATAACTGAGAGTATCACCGGCAGGTACCGTCTTAATATAGCTTACCCGACTCTTGAGAGTCATAGCCGGAATAACTGAAATTACTTCTTTTCTAACTTCCTCGGAAGGATACAGTCCATATAACAAAATCCCGGCCCGTACCATATCCATATACGATGGAGGAAATTGCATTATAGCCGCGCTATTGGCGCAATGGCGAATTGGAATCTTAACGCTACTTTGCTCCAACTTATCAAGAAAAGCTTTAAATCTTTCCAGTTGCTGTAATGTGTAATCAACTTCAGCCATATCTGCTGCTGCAAAATGAGTAAAGATCCCTTCAGTTACGATTCCTGGTAAATCATATATGGCTTTTACTGTCTGCAAGGCCTTATCTCCAGGAATAATTCCTAATCTTCCCATCCCGGTATCTACTTTTATATGTACATACGCAGGTCGGGATAATTCCTGAGCAACGCGGGATAACTCTATAGCCAGAGATTCATTGAATACGGTAGCACGAATATCATTGGTGACCAATAACCTTAAGCTGTTTACAGGTACAGAACCTAATACCAGAATTGGTACAGTAATACCCGATTCCCTGAGCAACAAGGCTTCCTCTATGGTGGCAACTCCAAAGAAATCGACCTTTTCCTGCTGACATAAACGCGATATCTCCAGTATGCCATGACCGTACGCGTTAGCTTTGACTACTGCCATAATCCTGGCTGGGCCAACTACTCTTCGAATCTGGTCCAAATTATGTTTTACGGCTGCTAAATTTATTTCTGCCCAGGTAGGCCGAGTATTATCCATTTGTTTTTACCAACGATTTTAAAATATCATTACGGGTTATAATGCCAACCAGTTTTCCATGACGTACCACCGGAACACGATTAATTGCTTTGGATTGCATAATTTCTACGATAAGGCCTATCGGCGTATCCTCTTCCACTACTTGAACTTTTTTAGTCATAGCATCCTTTACCGTAGTAGCAGTATATTTTTTAACATCATTATTAAATCGTATGGGGTTTTCCAGAAAAATAATACTGTCAAATAGTGTTACATAGAATGGCACCCTTAACTCCTTGGCCCTTACCATCAGATCTTTTTCAGTAATAATGCCCACTACATGACGCTCATGATCAACGACGGGTATGCCACTAATCTTATTTTCCACTAATAACCTGGCTACTTCTTCTACCCGGTCGTTTTCGGATACTGTGATTACTTCCCGAGTCATAATATCTTTGGCTAACATAACTGCACCCCTTTATTTCTAAAATTTCTTTGGGATTTTAATTCCTGTCATAAAGGCTTAACACTTCGGGTAGCGTCTGAATAAGATCTCCGGCTATCAACCCCCGCTGGCCTTTAACCATTTCAACCTGATCCCCAGTAACCCCATGCAGATAAACACCGGTTATTGCAGCCTGGGGTGGATTTAATCCCTGGGCTATCAGGCCACTGATAATTCCTCCCAAAACATCTCCACTGCCTGCTGTAGCCATACCTGCATTACCGGTAATATTAATGTACGCTTCACCGTTGGGAAGAGCAATTACAGTTTTATTACCTTTAAGAACCAGGGTCACTCCCCATTCCTGGGCAAATTCTACTGCTATTGAAACCCGATTAGCTTGAATCTCCTCTATATGTTTACCGGTCATGCGTGCCATTTCACCTGGATGAGGAGTTAATATTACCGGAACCTGCCGGTCTTTCAGTACTCCAATATCCCCCTGCAAAGCATTAAGTCCGTCAGCATCAATTACTATGGGAATACCGGCTCTTTCCAACACAAAACGGATAACGGCCTGAGCTTCATTATAACGTGACATACCTGGTCCAATAACACATACGGATGAAATTCCCAACAGATTTTCTATAGCTGGTAAAGCTTCCAGCGCAATGGCCCCCTGGCTGTTTTCCGCTAACGGAAGGGTCATAACTTCTACCAAAGCTGTCTCAACCAATGGTTGCAAAGACTCTGGCAGAGCAGCAGTTACCAGTCCTGCTCCCGTACGCAGGGCAGCGTAGGAAGTCATTATTACTGCGCCGGTTAAACCTACTGAACCTCCAATAACCAGAACATGTCCGTAAGTTCCCTTATGAGATTCATCTATTCGTGGTTTTAAGAAGGGTTTAATCAACATATCAGTAATAAGATTGACTTTAAGTTTGCTATCTTTCAATAATGCCGGAGGCAGAGATATATCTGCAACACTTAATGTTCCGGTATAGTATCGGCCTGGCTCCATAATTAATCCCATTTTGGGCAGTCCAAAGGTAACTGTGTAGTCCGCCCGTATAGCTTCTCCGTTAACTTTGCCGCTATCAGCTTCTACCCCGGAAGGGATATCAACAGCTACAACCGGGAGTTTACACCAGTTGACTACGCTGGCAATCTGGGTTTCAAAAGCATTCAAACTGCCTTTGAAACCTGCACCATATAAGGCATCTACAAACAAATCCCCGGTAAGTAAAGCCAGGGTAAACTGATTAAGGTCTTCTTCGGTTTGCAATGGGGCTATAGTAGCTTCCATTTTAACCAGAATCTCATAGTTAATACGTGCATCATCAGTAAGTTGGTCGGGAGTTCCCCGGAAAAATAAAATAACCTCTACACCAGAGTTAATAAGATGGCGGGCTATGACAAAGCCATCTCCACCATTATTACCCGGTCCTGATAATATAATTACCTGTTTATCCGAGGGACTTTGTAAAAGTTCTTCAATTAATTCTACCGTTCGAATTCCGGCATTCTCCATAAGAACAATGCCTGGAATACCATACTCCGTAATAGCTTTACGGTCTATGCTCCGCATTTGTTCTGCCGTTACGATTTTCATTTAAACACTCCCCTCGTTGCTATTACCGTAGCTATGGCTTGATTACGGGAATGAGATAAACTGACATCTATAGTAATCCTGTTTTCCTGACTACGCTGCCAGGCCAAGCCATGCAATAAAATATAAGGACGACCCTCTTCATCATTTTTTATCTCGATATCATGAAATCGTATTCCTTTGGAATATTCCTTTCCCAATTTTCTAACTGCTTCTTTGGCTGCAAAACGAACTGCCAGGGATGGGTAAGGATTGGTTTTACACAGACAATACTCCCTTTCGGCAGGAGTGAACACCCGCTCCAGAAATCTTGGCGTTCTTTCGATCGCCTTCTGTATGCGGTTGATATCAACCAGGTCAACTCCTATCAGCAATATCTATCACCTTCTTATGATATCAGTTTACCCTATTATACGCCCAAAATAAAAATGCTCTGACACCAGTTAATGATATCAGAGCATTTCAATATTAGCTTATTGTTCCTGGGCTACCGTAACCAACTCACTTTTTTCCTGATCAGATAATATTTTATCCATATCCAGCAATATCAATAATCTATCCTGCAACTTACCAACTCCGGTCAGGTATTCGGAAGTAATTCCCCCTACTACTGCAGGTGGTGGTTCAATACTATCGGTAGCCAAACGCAAAACTTCGCTTACCTCATCAACAATAATCCCCACTGTCTGTCCTTCAACTTCCACGACCACACTGCGACTCTCTGCGGTAATATTCGAAGCTCCCATATCAAAGCGCTTCTTTAAATCAATAATAGGAATTATTCTACCGCGTAAATTGATAATGCCTTCTACGAAGTCAGGGGCCTGTGGTAACTTAGTTGGATTAGCCATAGGAATTATTTCCTGTACTTTGGTTATAGGTACCCCGTATTCACATACTGTATCGTTTTGTTTTAACGTAAAAACGACCAGTTGGGTTTCATCGGCCATAAAACTCCCTCCCTTTAAGATTTTGACATTATCTGATAAATTTCCTCACTTTTTCTTATTAGTTCTATCATAACGCAAAATAATCCTTTAAAGTAAATGTTTTTTATTTTTTATTATTTAGGGTATGATATTTAAAAATAAGCAGGGAGGACTTTTATGCATAAACAACTAAAGGTCGAAGGTATGAGCTGTCAACATTGTAAAATGAGTATCGAAACGGCTTTAAACAATACCACCGGGGTTAAAAACGCCATTGCATATCATCAGGAGGGTAAGGTTGAAATATATTTTAATGAAAGTCAGGTTGATTTGACTACCCTTATTAACATTATTGATGATTTAGGATTTGAAGTTATTTCTGACCGGGAATAACCTTTTCCCAACCACCATCTACTTTTTATAATACCGAGGTTAATATCCAGGTGGCTATAATAAAATAAATTAGCAAACCGACTACGTCAGATAGTGATGCAATCAAAGGATTGCTGGCTACTGCCGGGTCCAGATTTAAACGAGTCAGCAGAAAAGGCAGCAATACTCCAATCAAGTTAGCTACAATTACAACTGCTACCATGGTTAACCCTACAATTAAAGCTATATCCCATCCAGCTTTAAACCAACCAAGAAATAGCCCAACTGTACCCATGGTTAAGCCCAGCGATGCTCCAACAACCATTTCCTTGCCCATTGTAGACAGCCACTGATTGGTTTCAATATCGCCCGTTGCCAGAGCACGAACCATCAAAGTAGCTGATTGTGCCCCGGCGTTACCCCCACTGCCGATTAGCATGGGAATAAAGAAAGTCAGTGCAATAGTTGCAGCCAAAACTTCCTGATAGCTGGACATCAGCTCCATGGAAATCATATTTACAAAAACCAGGGTCAGCAGCCATACAATACGTTTACTGTATAATTCCCAGACGCTGGTTTCCTGATATCCGGTTTTTAAAGGTGTAACCGCGGCTCCCTTGTGAAAGTCTTCGGTTGCCTCAGCCTCAGCAACGTCCATGACATCGTCAAAAGTGACTATGCCCAGCAGTATCCCATCAGAATCAACTACCGGCAACGCAACGACATCATATCTTTGCAAAGCATGAACTGCCGCTTCCCGGTCCTCAAAGGCATTTATACTGATAAAAGTTTTATCCATCAATTCCTCAACTTTATGATCCGGTGAAGCCAGTATGAAGCGGTGTAGATCCAATGTATCAATTAAAAGCCAGTTTTCATCAGTAACATATACTGAATTCAAGGTCTCTGTATTTCTGCACTTTAAACGAATATGATCAAGAGCCTCTTTTACGGTCCATTGCGGACGAACTGCTACATAATCAGGCGTCATGAGCCTGCCGACACTTTCCTCCGGATAACCAAGCAACTGCCTGGTTTGCTTTAATTCTTCCGGAGTCAAAAGATTGAGTAATTTTTGGGTTACCCGTCCAGGTAATTCCTCAAATAATACGGTACGGTCATCAGGGCGCAGGTTAACCAGCAGGTTACGGGTTTCTTCCTGTGATAACGCCTTTAATAATTCATTCTGGTCCTCTGATTTTAGATAAGAAAATACTTCTGAGGATAACATTCGAGGTAACAGACGAAATAATATTATCCGGTCTGAACGGTCTACTTCCAACAACATATCCGCTATATCAGGTACCGGATACTGGGATAAAACTTCCCGTATTTCCGAATAATTACGCTCACTGAGCAGTTCCCTTAAACTGGTATCTTCAACTGCCACGCCTTCACCTCCGCCGCATTATATTCCACAGCCATCTGAGGGTTGGAAAAACTTCAAAGTTCCAGAAGTTAATAATAACGCACTAATAACAAATATAATAGTTTTTATTTTGTATACTTCTGACCGCCATTGCATTTAACATTCACCACATGATAATTGTATCACAACCTGCAAACCAGAAACCTGGCAAAAGTAAAATCAGGCAACCGTAGCAAACCGATTGCCTGATATTATCAACTTTGGCTTATATAGATTAACTGGCGGGAGTCATCCCCATGGCCTGGTAGGTTTCATCATTCATCTCTCCAGTTACAGTTAACAGGTTCCAGGCTTGAAAGTACTTTACCGCCAGCTCTGTCATACTGCCATAACGCCCGTCAGCCCGGTCAAAGATTATTCCCATATCATTTAATCTACTCTGTACAAATACCACCTTTTGACCACTGGAACCTTTTTTCATGGCTACAGGTTTAAAATTGCTACCCTCTATCTTCCCATTCCTGACGATTTTCACGCTGGTTCCCATCGGAACCATGGGATATAATTTTTCCACATCACGGTTGAACATGCGTATACATCCATGTGACGCATAACTACCAATCGACCCGGGTTTATTGGTACCATGTATTCCAAAAATTCCCCAGGGAACATTTAAACCCATCCATCTGGTGCCAAATCCATTTCCCCAGTTTAATGATTTATGAACTACTCTCCAGTCACCCAGCGGAGTAGGAGTAGATGCTTTGCCTACCGCTACCGGAAAGCGGGCAACTTCCTTATAATCCTCATATAATACCAGAGTGCGTTCAGCTACATCAATTACAATAGCTACCCGCTTTTCTTGTGTATTTTTTGACTCGGCAGTCAGACATGTCTTTTCCATCTCATCCTGCTGTAACGCCTCCCAGACCTGCCGGTTTATTATACCGTCCTCTTTTAAACCGTGGGCAGTTTGAAACAATCTTACTGCCTGGGCAGTAGACAGATTATATTGGCCATTCTTTTCTACTTCAAAGCCTAATTCCTGAAGCCTGGCCTGTGCCATCCATACAGCTTCCCCCTGTAAATTTGGTTGGCTTATATAAAGTACCGGAAAATCCGTCCGATCAATAATAATGGGATTACTACCTGTATTTTTTTCTGCTGCCCAAACCACTCCTCCCCAGTCACCGGTTAAAACCCCAATCACCAATGTAATAATAAGCAGTTTTTTAAGCACACCTCGCCCCCCTGTTGCCAGACGATTTTTCCGATTAATAAAACGAAAAAGCCACTAACGGCTTTTTCATTTTTAATTATTCTATTTTTACGATGAAGCGAATATGACCAAAACAATTGGTAATTATTGTGTTCTTAGCTATTCAAGCCATTCAATTTTTGTCCGTAGCGTTCATTAAATACAAACTCATCCAGCAGTTTACGCGGTGGGGCTTTTCCCTCTTTAGCCGGAAAACCTGCCGGAATTATTTCCACGGATTCAACTCCCGCAGGCAGACCCAAAAATTCATCTACCCGGGCATGATCATAGTTTCCTACATGTACGGTTCCCAATCCCAGATCCCAGGCAGCCAGGCAAAGATTTTGGGCAGCAATACCAATATCAAACATAAACCAGTCACCCTTATTGGTTGTAGTTTCACCCTTTTTAAACCCTGCCAGACCCCGACGGGCACAGATGACAAAGACTACCGGTGCTTCGAGTACTCCTTTGAAAGCAGGATTATTTTCTTCCAGCAAATCTGCCAGTTTCTGTTTTGATGCCGGTTCACGAACAATTATTAATTCCCAGCACTGGGTATTCGCCCAGGACGGTGCCCAGCGTACCGCTTCCAACAATTCCAACAACATTTCATCAGTCACAGTCTGATCAGTAAAGCGACGAATACTGCGCCGACTTTTTAAACAATCTCTGGTTTCCATCAGCCCACCTCCACATAAGACTCCGTTAATAGTACTTATTAGTTCTTTTATATATATTATACCAATATCATGTGCTGTATGGGGATATTCACATATCCCAGCTCTTTTCCTTTGCGATTTTACCGGTAATATTTTTTAACAGCAGTGAAAGAAAAAACCCGGCTCCCGCCAATAATATGATGGTGGCGCCCGAAGGCAAATCAAACAGGTAGGATAAATATAGTCCTCCGGTGGTAAAAACTGCCCCCAGCAAAATCGACAGCCCCATCATGGAACCCATACTACGCGTATACTGTCCAGCAATCGAAGGAGGTATGGTCAGCAGAGCAATCACCAGAATTATTCCTACTGCCCGAATCATAACTACTACGGTCAGGGCAATCAGACAAAGCAGTAATCCATTGTAAAAACGGGTGGAAATCCCTATTACCTGAGCA
>Ga0209509_1000975_pt1 | contig 23402 bp, 13 predicted proteins | sample BioC13SIPDNA_FD_185743 | JGI IMG/M metagenome (GOLD analysis project Ga0209509, IMG submission 185743) | Anaerobic biogas reactor microbial communites from Washington, USA - Biogas_R1_A C13 SIP DNA (SPAdes) (version 2) | ecosystem: Engineered > Bioreactor > Anaerobic > Unclassified | place...
ACGTCATTCCAAGTCAACCGCTCGGCCCACACGATGGGCTGGCCGATCACCGACGTGCCGGCTTGCGGCTCGGTGACCGCTGGCCGCGCGCTAACGAGCCTCTGGACTCATACGGCCGGCAATGGGGAACAATACACCCTCACGAATTTTCGCGTCCTGGCACCGGTGGCGGTGGATCATCTGGATCTCGTCGGGCCGCACCAGACCGGCCCCAGCGGCCAGGCGGATTACGTGTTTCAGTTCACGCTGTCCGTGGAAGACGCCGATTCGGCTCCGCCGGACTGGTTGCTTTGGACCGATACGGTCGCCGCGATGCAGATCGGACCGAACAACCCCGGCCACACATGGAAGCAGCGATACGACTGGCAGAATGCCATGCCGCCCTTCTCCTTCGTGTTCGACGACCGGCCTTCCGGCGAATTGCTCAAAACGTGGACGCACGAGGCCCGACACGAGACGCTCGACGCCCACCGCGTGGCCCACACGCTCACCTGGCGCGATCCACAGACCGGCCTGATCGTCCGCTGGCAAGGTCTGGAATACACCGACTTCGAGAGCATCGAGTGGACTGTTCATCTGACCAACGGCGGAAACAGGGACACACCGATCATTGAGCGTGTCAATGCGTTGGACGCACGGTTTTGCCGAGGGCCGGCCCAGGAATACCTCCTCAGACATTGGCGTGGAACCTCGGTAGGTCCTGAGGATTTCGCTCCGAGCAGCAGCGTGCTCGAAGTAGGCCGCAAGCTCTCCTTCGCTCCCCGCGGCGGTCGCGGCACGGCCGGCGAATGGCCCTACTACAACATCGACACCGGCGACGAAGGGATCATCCTGGCCGTCGGCTGGCCCGGCCAGTGGCACACCGATTTCCAGCGAGACGATAGGACGGGGCTGCACATCACTGCCGGGCAGGAAGCCACCCATTTCCGTCTGCGCCCAGGAGAAACCGTCCGGACGCCGCTGATCGTCATGCAGTTCTGGAAAGGCGGGGACTGGATCGACGCCCAGAACACGTGGCGACGGTGGATGATCCGGTACAACCTGCCCCGCCGCAAGGGTCAGCCGCTGCCGCTGCCGATGTTCTGCGCGTGCAGCTCACACCAATTCGCCGAGATGACCAAAGCCGACGAACGCAGTCAGATCGAGTTTATGGACCGCTACCTCGACAGGGGGCTCAAACTGGACTACTGGTGGATGGACGCCGGCTGGTATGTCGGGGCCGCCGAGAAAGGCTGGGCCGCAGCGGTCGGCACGTGGGAGATCGACCGTCGCCCGCACCGCTTCCCGAACGGCTTCAAGCGAATCAGTAACCATGCCCACGACCGGGGCGTCGAGATCATCGTGTGGTTCGAGCCCGAGCGGGTGCACGCCGGGACGTGGTTGGCCGAGAATCACCCAGAATGGGTGCTGGGCGGCTCCGGCGGAGGACTGCTCAATCTGGGCGACCCCGACGCGTGGAACTGGCTCGTCAATCACATCGATAAGATGATCACCGAGGAAGGCATCGATCTGTATCGCCAGGATTATAACATCGAGCCGCTGAACTTCTGGCGCCGCAACGACGCACCGGATCGTCAGGGAATCACCGAGAACAAATACGTCACAGGCTATCTCGCCTACTGGGATGAACTGCTTCGCCGTCACCCCGGTATGGTGATCGACTCCTGCGCCAGCGGCGGCCATCGCAACGACCTGGAAACCATGCGGCGGTCCGTGCCCCTGCTGCGCAGCGACTACCTGTTCGAGCCTGTCGGGCAGCAGGGACACACGTACGGCCTGTCGTTCTGGCTGCCGTTCCACGGCACGGGATACTGTCCCTCGAACACAGCCGGATGGGGCTGGGGCACGGGCGGGCAAAGCTACGCCCCGTACACCCGTCGGAGCAACATGTGTCCGGCTAACATCGGGCTTTTTGACTTCCGCGTCGCGGTCGATGACGAGTTGATCCTGAAGCTCTATCGCGAGTGGCTCGAAGTGGCGCCGGCCTATTTCGGCGATTACTACCCGCTAACCGACTACAACCTTTCACAACAGGATTGGATCGCCTGGCAATTCGATCGGCCCGACGAGGGCACGGGGTTCGTGCAGGCCTTCCGCCGCGAGGACTGCATTTTCAGTTCGGCCGAGATCCCGTTGCGCGGTCTGGACGCGGATGCCGTGTACGAGGTGCAGGACTTCGATGGCGCCGACACACTCCGTCTGTCCGGCAGGCGGCTGCTGGAGACGGGCCTGCCGATCCACATTCCCGCCAGGCCCGGCACTGTCACCGTCAAGTATACGAAGGCGCCTTGATGGCAACCGCCGTCGCCGCAAATGCGTCCTATAAGCAGCCGCGATCCGAGAAAGACAGCATTCACTTCATGGGCACAGCAGAGTGACCAAGGCACGGAGAGGGGCTTGATGACCCTCCAGATGTGGAGGAATTCAACCCCACGCGAAATCAGCTCCATGTGCATATTCATTTGTGCCGATATGCCACACAGATGTCAGGGCCATGATCGCCTACGCCCGCGGTATGACAATGAGCTTCAAGTACCTGAAGGTCACGGTCCATGTGGATACGGCGCAGTCATCTTCTTGTTGTGGTACTTCTGTTCGGCGTCGCATCGGTCCTTCTGTTTGTGTCGCGAAGGCCCGGACTGGACGCCTGTGCGATTCTCTCTGCCGATCCCGGGGACGGCCTCTGCCCGGCGGTGACGATCGCTCACCCGCCGGAGGGAGCGCTCTTTCCTCCGGACATCGCGGCCCCGACGTTTCGCTGGTCGGCCGACGAGTCCGCATGCGATGCGTGGGCGATTCGCCTGAGATTCCAGGATGGGGCAGACGACCTGAGCGTTCTCGTACGCGAACCCCTCTGGGTGGCGGACCGATCGCTATGGGAAACGATCAAGACGCGGTCTCTCGAAAAACCGGTCGAGATGCTCGTCGTCGGCGTCAGCGGCTCTCGCCCAGGCAAGGTCCTCGCCCGAGGACGTGTCACGTTTGCGACATCGCCGGATGAGGTCGGTGCGTCCTTGTTCTACCGGGAGGTGAACCTGCCCTTTATCGAGGCCGTCAAGGACCCCACGAAGATCCGCTGGCGATTCGGCTCCATCTCGTCCGAGGACATGCCGCCGGTCGTCCTGGAGAACGTGCCGGTCTGTGGGAACTGCCACTCTTTTCCTACCGATGCAAGCCTTCTGGCGATGGATGTGGACTACGCCAATAGCAAGGGGTCCTACGTGGTGACGCGGGTGGCCGAAGAGATGACGCTGCCGACGAGCGATATTATCACGTGGAACGACTATCACGTCGAAGACGGCGAACAGACCTTCGGCCTGCTCTCACAGATTTCTCCGGACGGTCGTTATGTGGTCAGCACGGTCAAGGACCGCTCGGTCTTCGTGCCCATGCCGGCCCTGGCATTCTCCCAGCTCTTCTTCCCGATCAAAGGCATCCTGTGCATCTACGACCGGCATACACAGCAGTTTGCCGCCCTGCCCGGCGCCGATGATCCCCGATACGTTCAGAGCAATCCGACATGGAGCCCGGACGGCAAGTACATCGTCTTTGCCCGCAGCGAGGCCTACAGACTCCGCGCCGACGACAAGAGCAAGGTCCTTCTGAGCCCGGAGGACTGCGCCGAGTTCGTCGAAGAGGGCAAGCCGTTCCTTTACGACCTCTATCGTATCGCGTTTAACGAGGGGAGAGGTGGCGTGCCGGAGCCGATCCCAGGCGCCTCCGGTGACGGGATGAGCAACTACTTCGCCCGCTATTCTCCTGACGGCAAGTGGATCGTCTTCTGCAAGGCGAAGAGCTACATGCTGCTCCAGCCGGACAGCCAACTCCACATCATCCCTGCCGCGGGAGGTGAGCCGCGACGATTGGAGGGCAACACCGCCCGAATGAACTCATGGCATAGCTTCTCGCCGAATGGGCGGTGGCTGGTCTTCTCCTCCAAGGCCGGCTCGGACTACACGCAACTGTTCCTGACACACATCGACGAGGCCGGACACAGCAGTCCCGCCATCTGCCTGTCCCACCTGACAGCTTCGGACCGGGCCGCCAACATCCCCGAGTTCGTCAATGCCGCTCCCACCGCCATTCGGAAGATCCACGAACAGTTCCTGAACGACTACTCCTTCGTTCGGGCCGCAGACGCCTTCTTTCGAGCCCACGACACCGACGGCGCGATCCGGGAGTACCGAAAGGCCCTGGAACTGAACCCGCAGAACGTCTGGGCCCACCGCACCTTGGGTTTTCTCCTCTTCAACGTCAAGGAGCAGTATGACGAGGGCCTGGTGCACCTGCAGACCGCCCTGGAACTGGACCGTCGCGATCCGCGTACGCACCACGACTTGGGTATGGCCCTCCTGTACCGAGGTCAACTGGACTCGGCCGCTGCCCATTTGCGTGCGGCGATCAAGGGGATGCCACACGGGCTCGGGCTCCAATACGACGCGATCCGCATGCGGCACGCCCTCGGGCAAGCCCTCCTTGCCCAAGGACGGTTGGCGGAGGCGGTGGATTGCATGTCCAATCTGCTGCGGCTCGACCCGAACTGCGCCGAGGCCCACTATGGCCTCGCGCTGGCGCTGGCGGGCATGGAAAGGCCTCGAGATGTGATCGCACACTACACCACGGCCGTCCGGATCCGACCCGAGGTGGACAATTCACCGATGCTGCACGATTTCATCGCGGGGTACTATGTGAACCGTCGGGCATTCAAACAGGCCCTGGCCCATCAGACACGGGCTTTGGAACTGGCGAAGGTCTCCGGGGACCCGGCCCTCATCGGCGCGATCGAAGAGCGTCTGCGCATCTGCCGACAACTTCTGCCAGGGGCCGGGGCTCCGTAGAGGCCACGCACCCGGCGGAGGCTTGATCCGAACAGCCCTTTCGCCAAGATAGAGCAGCCCCCCTGTCCCCTCAGTTGCCGGCTGCGGTGTGCATCTTGCCGGGGTAACGAGCGTCGAGCCAGTCCAGGTCTGGATTGGGCGGATTGAATACCTGATTCTTGCCGAACCCCTGGGCACTTGCCTCGCCTCGACTCCTACAGAAGACAACCGTTCGTTTGTCCTCCCATTTTTTGCGCTCGGCGTGGCCATCCATATAGCTGAACGTGCAGGCATCGCTGTGGAAGATGCCCAGCGGGTCCCACATGCTCCCAGAGTACGGGACATACGACCAGCCGTCGTGATTGAAGTTGCCCGCCGAGCCGTCGTAGATTTCCTCCACGAAGAGCATCTTATTGGCCTGGTCCTTGAAGGTGAACAACTTCTTCGGATCGGTCGGGTCTGTCCCGCGCATGTAATCCGACAACGAGTAACTGCGGAAGATCCGATACTCCAGACCGTTGCCCAAGCTGGTGCCCATGTTCTTGCGATTGTCGCCTGGACAATGATAAACACCAGACTCACTGACGTAGCGATAAAGCGCCCCCGCCCGCAAGCCGTTATATCGCTGCTCCAGCGTCACTGCGCCAGTGACCATGCTGTACGAGCCGCTGTCGCTGATATCTCCCGGCGGCCTAACCCACGGGGGAACCCCGCCCACGTCGTCGTGCCGGGCCCACCCTCCGCAGATGGAACCGTCATTGTCATCGGCGTACATGATATACGCCTGCGTCAGCGACCGCTGGTTTGCCAGGCAGTTGACGCCACGCGCCTGTTCCCGGGCAATCTTAAGGGCCGGCATCAGGATCGCCATCAGAATGGCGATCACCGCAATCACAACCAGCAGTTCGATCAGGGTGAATCCGCTACGCCTGCACATGCACAGGCCCTCTCAATATCACGTCGTAACGTCGCTATTGAATGCCCCGGCGCCTCATGCACAACCAAGTCCGGCTGCCGGACGGCCAACCCACACGTAACTTCTGCAAACCCATTCTATCAGGGTCGAAGAGCCGGGACAACACTTCGGGCCGCGAAACGCGCAGACGAGAATGGATACGGATGCCCTCCCGACCGAGCGGAATGGCGTCTCGAAGCCCTGAACAGTGCGTCTTTTTCGGTCTTGGGTCCAAAATTCTCTAAAGTTTTTGAGCCGGCCGTTCCGATACAAGATAACGGAAATGATAGGGCGTTTGTTACAGGGCAGCCTTGTCGAACGAGCTTGCAACGGACCGAGGCAGACGCTTGTGGGGAGTTGAGGCTCGCGACGCGTAAACGTTCCTAACTAATCTTCTATCTATTCTTGTAGCGGTAGCAGCTCTCTGTTACCGCTTCTTTTTTAGCCCGGCCGTCCTGCGGCAGTCCGCCCAGGGGCGATTCGGCGTCGGTCCGGGCCCGGACAGGACAGAGGAGACAATCACATGGCAAAGTCGCGGGACACCCGAAAAGAGAAAAAGAAAGAGCCCCAGAAGACGGCCAAGGAGAAACGACAAGCCAAACGAGATAAGAAGAACGGCTGAGAAGCCTGCCGCAGCCGACCCAACGCGCCATCCGAGAGCGTCCGGGATCATCCGCCTGCCTCAATCGGACGGATTTTGATGTTGCGGAAGACGACCTGCCCGTGGTCGCCCTGGAGAGCAACATAGCCGGCATTTGACTTGGCAAACAAAGGCATCCGGCCGAACTTGCTCTTGGCCACTCGGTCCTTGAAGTCCTCGCTGCCCAGGACATACTCGAAGTAGATCACGCCGTTAATCTCGTGAACGCATCTCTCGGGCGTCACGAGAAGCCGGATGTGATTCCACTGCCCTGGCTGCTTTGTGGCATCGAGCGGCCTCCCTGTGTCGGGGTCGGCTGGAGGCTGATACAGGCCGTACAACCAGCCGCAGCGAACGGGGTCGGCGGCCTCCCTGTTGTCTTCGAGTTGGAACTCCGGCCCGGTCGCCCAGGCGGCGCTGCCCTCGTCGGTAACATGGTACATGATGCCGCTGTTGCCCGCTGGACTGATATCGTACTCCAGCGTCAGTTCGAACCAATCGAACTTCTCGTCCGTGCACAGATCGCCCGCGTTGCGCGGATCGGCACACACCAGAGCGCCGTCCCGAACCTGCCAGCCGGGGCGGATTCCCTGACTCTTGAAGTTGCGCCAACCGTCGAGGTTCTCCCCGTTGAACAGCAGCTTCCAGCCAGCCGCTTTCTCCTCATCGGTGAGTGCATTTGGCCTCGGAGCGGCCGCCTCGGCAGCAATTTTCTCCCCCAACGCGGCCTTCCATTCGCTGCCAAGCTCCTGAACCGATTTGCCCGTGTATTCGACCCACAGGTCTTCGGCGTACCGTCCCTCCCGTGCCGCGGCATTGAGCTTGCGGACGATGTCCTTGTCGTGTGTTTCGCTGACCCAGTGGAGGAAGTTGGCGGTAATCCGATAGCTCCCGTCGTAGCGGGCACGTTCGAGATTCCGCGCGGAGATCTCGGCGCCGTGGGCGTGAGGCTCATACAGGAACCAGCGGATGTAGTCGCAAATCCCCTCCACCAGCCATCCGGGAGTGCGTGTCGCGTTGGGGTTGTTGCGCCGTGCCAGGCCGTAGTTCTGCACGACGTGCACCAGTTCGTGCACGATCGCCCCCTTGGCCTCGCCCTGCAACTGACCGCGGAACCAGCGTGCGGCGCAGCGAACCCGCGTACCACCTGTGGCGGCGACGCCCTGCATATCCGCGCTGAACGTGATGCTGACCCGTGTAGGCGCTGCGTACCCGTCGCTGGGCAGCATGGCCACGAGTCTGGGATACCACCGCTTCACGACGGGCGTCAGCTCGTCGTGGGCCCATTTCGTCAGATCGGAGGCTTCGGTCGTATCGATCGTGATCTGGTACTTGCCTCCTTCGATGTCCACGACCTCTCTGCGCACGTCTCCCGCCGGCTCGATGGCCGACCTGGCAGCGATGACGGGCGACGTGGGATCGACCACGTCGATCTCACTGTAGAACGTGTTGCCAAAGGGGTCAGCCGTCTCTGTGCGAAAGACATCCAGCAGGAGGTATTGATACGTCCCGAGCGTCCCGTCGGAATCGGCAATGCTGACGCCGTACTGCCCCCCTTCGACACGGCCCTCAGACCGCGTATCGACCTCCGCGATCAGCTTCCACCCGCACGCCAGAGGATCGGTGCCTCTCCCGGGCGCTGCATCGAAGCCGTCGGCCTTTCCATCGCTGCCGTAGAGGTTGTACACCTGCGGGCCGCGACTGCCGGGATGCCATGAATACGTGTTGACCTGCTTGACGTCGATGGCGCGGCCCAGATCGATTCGAAGGCGGCCGCCATCGGTCCCGGCCCGGAAGAAGAAGTTTTCCGCCGGCTGGTCTTCCTCGGTGGGGACCTTGCCGTCGGACAGCTTCTCTACTCCGCCTCCGTTGCCGTCCGGCCTGCCCTCGACGACCGCAAACCTCGCCTGCGCTGCGGCATCGCTGCGGGAAGGCGCCGGAACACTCTCAAACAAAAACTCCGCCGTTGCCGATCCGTCATTTCGGCCTGACGTAATCCGAACCTCTCCGTACGATACCGAGACAACCGACGACACCGCCAACAGAGCGACGACGGCCCAACAGACATGCAACTTCATGGCATCCTCCAGATACTCAGGTTCATTGGAAGGTCAACGACCCGATGTTACCATGCCCCGCCCCTCACTGCAACCAAGTGGTGGCAGCCCATTTGCCGAGAGATCGACGCCTGCGGCTGTCTCCTACGCGGACACGCCAGGCAGGCTACAGCGTCTGCCATGTACCCGTCCTGCCGCTTGCGAACACAGCGTCAATGACGCGCATGTTCGCCACGGCGTCGTCCAGAGGGGTAGGGACGTCGGTGTCGTTCAAAACAGCCTGCGAGAACAGATCGCCCTGGATCGTGTATTGATCGCACTTGGGCAGGCGAATCTGCCGCACCCTCGATGTGCTCTGATGCCATATCCTGCACCGCTTCCTTGGAGGCGCGTTGAAGGGGATTTCGATCTCGATGCGACCGGCCGTGCCAATTACGTTGACGCGTTGAAAGGCGCTCAATTGAGTCGAACACGTGAAGGTCGAAGTCCCCGCCTCGAACTCCAGGATGCCCGATGCAAGCCTGTCGGTTTTGAACTTGCGATCATATTCCACGACGCCGAAGACCCGTCGAGGCTCATCGTCAAAGAGGAATCGTGACAGTGAGACACAATAACACCCAATATCCAACATGCCTCCGCCGCCGAGATCGGGTTTGTTGCGGACATTGGCGGGGTCAATGTTGTAGTACGAGAAGAATGTCTGGATACTGCGAAGCTCGCCGAGCCTCCCATCTGCCACCAGGTTCCTGGTCTCGATCCACTGCGGATGGAAGCGATACATGAACGCCTCCATCACCTTCAGACGCGGATACCGGTCGGCAGCAGCCCGGAGCTCTCGCGACTGCTCAGCATCAAGGCCGATGGGTTTCTCGCAGAGAACGTGTTTGCCCGTCTCCAAGGCCTTGATCGACCACTCGACATGCAGGTGGTTCGGCAGCGGAATGTAAACGGCCTGGATATCCGGATCGCCCAGGAGGGCCTCGTAGGAGCCGTGGGCCTTGGGGATCCTCAGCCGCACGGCAGCATCCCGAGCCCTGGCCATATCCCGCGATGCGATAGCCACGATCCTGCTGTGCCTGCCCTTCTGCATGGCAGGGATAACCTTTTGCAGGCCGATCTTCGCCGTACTCAGAACGCCCCACGCCACCTTGTCCACTTTCGCCGTCCTTTCCCGGAATCAACTGCCGGCAGAGACCTCAAGTACGCCCTCTGCATACGTACTGGCTGCCGATTCCGTCGGCAAGGAGAAAGTCGCATTTGGCGCAACGCAACACCTGCCATTGGCCAAGTCCGGCGATACCCCCACGTGGAAACAGGAAAATTGCGGCACTCGACCGGCGAACAGACGAACGCCGAGCCACCATTGTCCGTACACAGTGCTTTGGAACGGCCGAACTCAGACCCGGGGCTGAGGCGGACAGGGTTTACATAAGGAAATAAACGACAATTACTTACACTCTAAAAGGAGGATTCGCAATGGCTGGAAGGAAGGCCCAGAAGAGCGGAACGAGCACGGCGACACGCAATACCCGGTCCGGCAGCAAGAAGACTGTCGAAGCCGGCGTCACAAATAGCACCCAAACTGGTTCGACGGCGACCAAGTCCTCCGGACTGTCCAAGGCACTGACCTACGAACAGATCGCCCAGCGGGCAGAAGCCATATGGCTCCAAAAGGGCTGCCAGGCGGGGCAGGACGAGCAGAACTGGCGAGAAGCCGAGGCCCAGTTGAAAGCCGAGATGGGGATTGCATAGTATTCCGGGAGTTCTTCGGCGCCGGAGGAAGCGGCTTCGGCCCTGCCGCCGTTGAATTGAGGAGGATCGCTGGCAGAAGAGTCATCATCTCAGTGCCCGACAGAATAGGGCCGCTCGGTCAGAAGTGATTGAGCGGCTCTGTGCGTCTTCGTGCTGCATCTGAGGGGAAGGCCCAGGTGTCGGCCCGGCTGTGCCGCAAATAAGTGGACAGCCTTCACTGTGGACGCAGCGTCTGTCATGTGCTATTCTGTTCAAGGGGCGCCTTTGTGTGGGAGCGTCTCGTGGTGGCAGGAACGGCGCACAGAACCACAAACGGCCTGACAACGGTCGGGCGGAGGTATCCCGTGGAGGTGTGGTGCGGCGACAAGCCCCCCCCGCTATCGTGTGGGCCCGACTTGGCCGCTCGCATCGGTTCGACCCTCCCGCCTCGCCGAGAAGTCCTTCCGTCCACAACCCCTCATGGTCGTACGAGGGCCCGCCCATGAGCCTATGGAAGAACGTCGGCGATCTGATGGACTACTACATTCCCCCGATGCCTTCGGTCTACTGGGCCGACATCACCAGGATGTGCAACCTGCGATGTGTCATGTGCCCCCAGTCGAACGGGCTGAAACAGCGCCAAGCCAGCATGTCGATGCCGTTGTTCGCAAGCTTCGTCGACGAGGTCTGTGGCAACCGGCCTCTCATCAAGCTCTATCTGTCCGGCGAACCGTTGCTCTGTGAGGCTCTGTACGACATGATCGACTACGCCGCCGCCAAGGGTTGTCAGACCATGATCCACACCAACGGGACCCTCCTGACCGAGAAGGTGGCGCACAAGATTCTGTCTTCGCCTCTGACGTGCATCTCCTTCTCATTCGACGGCTGCTCGGCCGAGGTGTACGAACGGCTGCGTCCGCCGGCGAGATTCGAAGAGGTACGCTCTAACCTGCTTCAGTACCTGGAGTTGCGAAGACTCGTCTCGGGCGGCGGGCCTCGCACCTGCATCGAAATCATCCGGATGCAGCAGACCGACGGTCTGATCGAGGGATTCGTGGACGAATGGAAGTCGAGCGAGGTCGATGAGGTAAAGGTGGTGGACTACATGATGTGGCACGGGCGAGTGGAGGACCGGCGCGTTCCGGACCCGGCCGGCGCAACGGGATACAAGCCGTGCGCCTCGCCGTTCCGCTACGGCTGCGTCCTCGCCGACGGGACCGTTGTGCCCTGCTGCCTGGACGTCGACGGCGAGATGCCCCTGGGCAACATCACGCAGGACTCCTTTCGGGACATCTGGATCGGCAACGCCTATCGCCAGTTGCGCCTCGCCATGCTCACCGGCACCCTGCCACCCGACTCCATCTGCAGCCGCTGCCTGAACACCACCCGCCCGAAATAGCCTCCCGTCCGCCTCTCGTCGCGCGTCGCCTGTCACGCGGAACAACGCGAATCGTCGCACTCCGCACCCCACACGACACGCGGCGAAATCCTGCTGTTTTTCCTTGTCCGCGATCGCGATTGTGCCGACAATGGGGGACGCCAGGGGACAGACCACGTTTTCGGGCTGTTGGGGAGGGCGGAGAGTGGATCGCAACCTCGTTGCGGAATGGCGGTGCGGCGGGATGGGGGTTTCGTGCGGGCTGCGAGCGGTACCTGCGAATCGCAGGTAGCGCGTTGGTCCATCTGACACGGGATGGCCTGGCCATGTGCGACGGCTCCCGTCTTGCGGAATGCGCACGACGAAAGGCCGGCCAGCTTCGCACAGCGCGGGGGCGAGGCATGCTTCGCCCCTACCGATTCACGAGATGCGAGATTCGAGATACGTTCCGCTGACGCCTATGGCCCCATGAGCCGGCGGGCGCGATCGAGGAGGCTGGGGGGATACTGCTCCTGTTCGAGGATGCGGATGGCGGTTCGGGTGTTGGCGGGGCCGGGGCAGAGCAGGTAGTCGAACTCGATGCCCTGCTCGGTCAGGTGTTCCTGGAAATGATGGTTCTCGGCCACGTCAGATGCCGCGGCGGTCTGCGCCAGCGTCTCTTCGTGCGTCGCCAGAACGAACAGGTTACCCGATTCCAGGAGGTACTCGGCCAGTGCGATGCCGGCGGCTGTTCGTTCGGAGGAGTTCGTGCCACGGAAGGGCTCATCGATCAGGCCCAACAGGCGCGTGTCGGCGCCGGCATCGGCCACCATGCGGCGAAGCCGCCGGACCTCCGAGAGGAAGTAGCTCTCATTCCGAGCCAGATCGTCGCGAATGCGAACGTCCGTCAGCAAACGAACGGGCGAAAGCGCCATTCCTCGCGCCGGGACGGCCGAGCCGATCTGGGCCAGCAGCACATTGACGCCGATCATTCGCAGATAGGTGCTCTTGCCGGCCGCATTGGGCCCGGTGATCACCCACATCCGCCTGGCATCGGTCAGGCACACGCTATTTGAGGTTGCGCTCTGCGGCACGATCAGCGGATGGCGGCCGTCGGAGATCGAGACCAGGGTCTCAGAGGTCAGCTCTGGATAGCATGTGCCCCGCCGCTCGGCGGCAAAGCACGCGAGACTTGCGAGGGCCTCGAATTCAGCCATTGCGGCCAGCCCATCGAGCAACATCTGCCGGTCGGACACCAAGCGCCGGACGATGGCCTCGCAGACATGAAGATCGTAGAAAACGAGCGCGTTCATCAGACTGCGTGCCAAGCCACCGAGCGCCAACCAGCCCAGACGTTCGCAGAGCCAAGGGACTTCCGCTTCAGTCACCACCTTCGCGAAACGATGCCTCAGCACGCCCAAGTCGGCCTCGGCCGGCAGGCTCTCTGTCGCCTGCTGCGCCATGGCCCAGAGTCCGCGAAGGGCCGCTGTCAGCCTGACCAGAGGCAACGCGGCTGCCTTGAGGCGGATGAGCATGCCCCTGTTCAGGCGTGCGATCAGCAGATTGACCGCGATCAACAGGACGATCCACCGGAACCACTCATACTGCCCGCGCAGCATCTGGACGACGGCGAGGGCGAAGAAGAGCCCGCTGACCACCGACCAAATGCGAATCCACCAGGACGCTGCTGTGTGCGGGTGGAGCGCCACCCCATCGTGAAGATACTCGACGAGCGCATCGAGACGATGGGATTGGCCACGAAAAGCGACGATGGAAGCCATCATGGCGATCCGCTGCGTGTCGTGCCGGGCGAGCCACCGCACCGCCTCTTGTCGTTGGCGGATGTACTGGGCGGAAAGGCACGGCGCGTTCAATATGTCGCGCAGTCGGCGGGCGCCCAGGTCGGTTGACGTGCGATTGAGCAGTCCGAATATCCCGACGGGCGGCGCATAAAAATCGAGATCGTCCGACTCCTGCTCGCTGAGCGGCCAGGTGGGACCTGATTCGAGGGCGGCAGGCAAGATCGCCGCGGGGCGGTCTGGATCCTCCGGCCGCCTCCAGTTCCGGACGGGCTCGCCCTCCTCGACGGCACAGCGCAGCGACTCGTCGACCACAACAAGAACCCGCTCGGTCGAAGTGCGAGTGCCCTTCCAGTGGAGATGGCGCACGACCGCGAACCGGAAGACAATCAGGGCCGGGATCGCACCTGTGACCGCCGGCAGAAATCCGTACATTCGTGCCACGACCACGATCACGGCCACACAGGCGCCGAAGGCCCCCAGCCTGAGCCATGACCAGCGAGCTTCCAGTCGGGCATAGGCCCCAAGGTCACGAGCGAGGTCCTGCCGCCGAGCGGTCAGGCGAGCACGACACGGGGCTTCCTGACGTCCGCCGACTGCCGTTGGGGAACGGGTTTCTGCATCGTTGTCCATCGTAGGCGTATAGATAGCATGCGGGGCACTCCAATGCAAGAATGCCCCCCCCATCCGAAGACAGCACGATGCCTCTCGATAGTTTTCGCTTGGCTTGATTGATCGTGTCGGCCACAATGACTCTCATTACCGCCATCGGCTGACGTGGATGCTTTCATCGGAGATGAGCATGATGTCCGCACACAATATCTCTCGCCGCACGTTCATGAAGTCGCTTTCGTTGGCGGCGGCCGCCGCCTTGGCCCCTGTGCCGCTGTGGGCCGCCGAGAGCAAACGCCCGAAGAACATCGTGCTGATTTACGCCGATGATCTGGGCTACGGCGACGTCAGTTGTTATGGTGCAACGGACTTCAAAACCCCGAATATCGATCAGATTGCTTCGGAAGGCGTGCGTTTCACGAACGCCCATTCCGCCTCGGCCACATGTACCCCGTCGCGATACGCGATGTTGACGGGCGAGTACGCCTGGCGGCGTAGAGGCACGGGCGTTGCGACCGGCGATGCACGGATGATCGTCGAACCGGGTCGCACGACGCTGCCCGTGCTCCTCCGGAGAGCCGGATACACCACAGGCGTCGTCGGCAAATGGCATCTGGGCCTGGGCGGCCAAGGGCAGGAATTGAACTGGAACGAGGAGATCAAACCGGGCCCGCTCGACATCGGTTTCGACTACTGCTTCCTGATCCCTGCGACCGGCGACCGCGTGCCCTGTGTGTACGTGGAGAATCGCCGGGTCGTCGGGCTTGACCCGGCCGATCCAATCGAGGTCAGCTTCGCAGGGCCCATCGGCAACGAGCCAACGGGCAAGAGCCACCCCGAACTGCTCAAGATGCACCCCAGCCACGGCCACGACCAGACGATCGTCAACGGCATCAGTCGGATCGGATACATGAAAGGAGGCCAGGCGGCCCGATGGGTCGATGAGGACATGGCCGACACCATCACCGCCAAGGCAATGGACTTCATCACGAGGCATGAGGATGAACCCTTCTTCCTCTACTTTTCGACGCACGATATCCACGTCCCGCGCGTACCACACCCGCGCTTTGCAGGTAAGAGCGGGCTTGGCCCCCGCGGCGATGTGATCCTTCAACTCGATTGGTGCGTCGGCGAAATCCTCTGGACGCTGGACCGCCTGAATCTGACGGATGACACGCTTGTGATCTTCACCAGCGACAACGGTCCCGTCGTGGACGATGGCTACAAAGACCAGGCGGTGGAGAAGCTCGGCAGTCACAAGCCGTCCGGCCCGCTGCGGGGCGGCAAGTACAGCGCCTTCGACGCCGGCACGCGTGTACCGTTCATCGTCCGCTGGCCACGTGAGCTCAAGCCGGGCCTCTCTGAAGCCCTCGTCTGCCAGATCGACTTCTTCGCTTCGCTGGCAACGCTGACCGAACAGAACTTGCCTGCCGATGCGGCGCCGGACAGCTTCGACGTTCTCGGCGCGCTATTGGGCCGCAGCAAAACCGGACGCAGCCATCTGGTCCGGCACGCCGGAACACTTTCGCTCATCAAGGGCCACTGGAAGTACATTGCATCGAGCAAAGGCGCCAGAATCAACCGCAATGTCAATATCGAACTGGGCAACGACCCTGAGCCCCAGCTTTACGACCTACACAACGACACTGGCGAAGAACACAACGTCGCTGCCAAACATCCGGAGGTCGTTCGGGAGATGGCCGCCCTGCTTGAGAGCATCAAGGCTGCCAACCGCTCGCGACCGTGACAACCGTCTCGACGGAGACGCTGGGCGCCTTGCTATGGCTTCCGGGCGTCCTGGCCGATGACGTCCACGAGCCCGACGTCGATGTACTGCCCACCGGTCGTCTGACGGCAGTGGACGGCGAAGACGTTCTTGCCCGGTCTCAGGGCGGCCCGACCGGCCGGCTTCATGGGCAACTGGCTGTAGCTGGCAGTGAAGCCCGACGTCGCAAGCACCAGGACGCCGTTGATATACACCTCGGCATCCTCATCGTGGTGGATCTGGAGATGAAGATCGTGCCAGGTCCCCTCAGGCATAACGAACTCGCGACGCAGCCAGATATCGGAACTCCTCCAGACCGTACCGATGCTCGCGCCGGGCGTTCCTCGCGTGCCGAACCCGCCGGGCCCTTCACGCCAGCCGGAGGCGTCGAAGTCCTCGGCAAACCAGCCGTCGGCGGGCTTCTCGGTGGTATATCGCCACGTCAGCGGCTCGTCCTGGCTGGTCGGCACGACCGCAACGACCTTGGGCGGCTTGGGCATCGGCGCCCAGCCCGAGGCGTCTGTCAGGTCCCGGCGGGCCCACTTCCGCCAGATGCGCTTCTCATAGAGCATCCTCAGGAACACGCCTCCGACCGTCGGCCGGGCCTGGAAACCGCGTTTCTTAGCATCGTGCGTCCAGTACCAGTCGCTCATGGGCACGCGGTCCGGCGTCTCGTTGAGGAAACGGAACACCGGATCGACGAGGGCCTCGAAGTCCTTTGGTTCGCCCGTCAGCGTCGCGGTCCAGAGAATCCAGTCGAGCTTGGTGTAGCGCGAGCGATTGTCCAGAGGCAGCCCGTAGGGGTTCTGCACCTTCTTGTAGTGGTCCATCTCCGTGCGGAGCACCTGTGCCGGGAACAGGTCGAGACCGAGGATCTCGTCCCAGACCAGATTGTACTTCTGGCTCCAGGTGCCGGGCTTGTCGAACGCCAGGCGGTAGTGATCGCCGTCGTTGGCCTCCTCGACCCAGCGGGCGGCGAACTGCTTCGCCAGCTTCATGTATTCGTCCGCCTTGGCCTTGTCGCCTCGCATCGCGCAGAGCTTTCCGTAGGCGCCCAGACCGCAGATGGCCTTGGCCGAGAGGTTTACGTTATGCGCCAGGTGGCCGGCGAAGTCGTCGGTGCAGAGCTGGTTCTCCGGATCGAAGCCCTTGGCCTTGAGGTACTCAGCCCACGCGGTGAGTTGCGGCCAGTAGAGGCCCGCGAAATCCGCGTGGCCTTCCATCTGCGCCACCGCCGCCATGAGGATCAGGAGATTGCCCGATTCCTCGACCGGCATCTGGTTCTCTTCGCTGCGCTCGCCCCCGCCATAGACCTGACCGGTGGCGTGCGGATAGGTGCCGAGATCGTGCGGCGCGAACGGGAACGGCCAGCGGTCGGAGGCGGCGTAGTTCATAAAGGGCACGAGAAACGATTTGGCCAGGGACGGGCCCAATAACAGGAACTGCGGCGTCATCGGATAGAACACGTCGCTGGTGGCGATGCAGCCGTTGCTGAAGTTCTCCTTGCTGAAGGACATGGGCCGGCCATTGCCGTCGGCGACGAACTTGCTGGCGGCAAGACACTGGCGATAAGCCAGGGCGCAAATCAGCACATACTTGCGTCCTCCGGCGCCGGTCAGGTCCTTCATCAATTCCCGGTCGAAACCCTGGCAGCGATTCGACAGCGACCGATACTCCCTGGCGCCGGCTTCGAGCAGATCGCTCGCCTCGGCGCCGTTGCGTCGCCAGTACGGGCGTAGCTTCTGTCCGAAGTAGTTGATCGAGTACTCGTCGTCGTAGGCCAGCATCAGATGCCGCGAAACCGCACGTCTCCTGACACCGCCCAGGTCGAAAGCAAACGCAGCGACCGGCATTTCGTCGTTGGCCGCACGGGGCATCCGCACGTCGTCGGTGCGAGGCAACCAGCCCTTCTCGCGAAAGGCCTGCGTGCAGGCGGCATGCGATCCGACGGACGCAATGGCGTTCTCGGGTGAGGCGGCGGTGTAGAGATAGCCCCAGTCGATTCGCAGGTCGTCGCCCCGCTTCTGAAGCACGGGCTGCTCCTCAGAACCCATCCTGACGACCAGCAGCTTGTCCATGTTCGGGCGGGACCAGACGACCTTCTGTTCGGGAACGTTGACCGCCAACTCCGCGCTGCTGCTGAAGTAGAGGTGTACGTCGTGCTCCTTGCCGTCGGTGGCGCGCACGTCCCAGATCACGTACGTCAGCGGACGCGACAGGATGTCCAGGTCTTCGGGCAATGCCGGTGTCATAAACGTCAGCGTCACGTGCACACCCGCTTCCTCGAACTCATAGATGGTTCGCGTCGGCAGGACCTGGAGCGACGTCTGCTCCAAGGCGGCCACGTCGGCGGGCATATCACCCATGATGCGATAGGTCTTGCCGTCGATGCGGACCAGGCTGGTCAGGCGATGGGGTCTGCCGGTCCAGTGACGCGTGGCGTCGTCAGTGAGCTTGTCGGCGCAGGACCAGATGCTGAAGTACGGATCGCACGCCACCAGCGGCACCGCGGGGGGACGCAAGGTCACGTTCATGTCACGCGGCGCACCGCCGACCGGCGCAATTGCCAGAGCCAACAACACCGCCAAACACGTCAGACTGCACGTTCTCATCAGATACTCCTTCAGGTTCGAACTCTCACCACGTCTGCAAACCCTCGGTCTTCGGGCACGGAGATTGTATCGTCGATAGCGCAAGGCGGCAAGCAACGACAGTATCAGGCCTTGAGACGGTAGCCGAGGCGGCCGATCAGACCGCTCAGGCCCACGATGGCAAAGGCCATCGCCAGACAACCGAGAATACTCACAGCCACCGGCAGGTCGGGACGTTTGTAGAACGCCAGGTGCAGACCGATGAACGAAGCGATCGTGAAGACGAAAGGATGCAGGATGTAGGCCATCAGCGGGTTGGCTCCCGCCGGACGAACGATCACGCTCCAGGTGCGAAGGCCTCGCACGTCCATGATCCAGTAAAGTGCCGCCCACGTCAGCGCCGTCAGAGACGAGCACAGCAGACACCACGCGGGCGTCGCCTGGATCTTGTTGATGCCGTACAGCGGATCGAACAGCAACGCAGCGGCAAACAGGCCGACGGCATATACCAACGCCCAGCGCAGCCGCTCTGCGTGCGTGCGAATCGGAGAGTCGCCGGCGACGATGGTGCCCAGACAGCAGCCGGCCACCGAGATCGACGCGAGCGAGCCAAAGCACTGCCCGATCGAGACGTGCGAGCCGACCCAGCCGCACACGCGTTCGAGCCAACCGATCGCCGGAGCGGCCCAGGCAAGCCACGCCCTCGAATCGACCCGCGCGAACAGCCCTTCGCGATCCGCGACGTAGACCATCGCCAGAAGCCCGGCGGCGCCGATCAGCCACTCGCGCCAACGCCCGAATAAGAGATAGACCAGGGAGGCCACGAGATAAGCCCAGCCGATCAGTCCGAGAATGCCCCACCAGGAATGACGCAGCCAAACGGCGTCGCTCACATCGAACAGTGGACCGAGCACGAGGCGCTTCCCGTCGGTGGTGCGATAGACCAGGGCCAACACCACCAACCCGATGACGCCGATGACCCGCCACACCTGGAACGTTCTGCGTCGAAGCTCCGGACCACGCGGGACAACGGGAAAAGCCAGGAAGAGAGCCACATACATCAGAAGCCCCCAAAGGCCGCGATAGCCGGGATTGTGCTGATCCCGGTTGACCATCAGGACGCCGATCACCAACAGCGACAGGGTCCGCGTCAAAACCTTGGGCAGAAGTGAAAGCCGAGATCGGCCCGCCCCCAGCGCCCGGCCGAGCGACAGAGGGATCGACATTCCCATGATGAACAGGAACGCAGGGAACACGATGTCGGGCAGCGTCATACCGTCGGCCTTGGCGCTGACGTGCCTGAGCCAACTTGGCGTGTCTCGGACGCCGGCGACGTCGTTGACGAAGATCATCAGCAGGATCACCAGGCCGCGAAGCGCATCGACCGATGCGATCCGGCCCTCAGGCTCGGATATGGCGCGCTCGCGACAGAGGTCGTCTTCGCTCACAGGGTCCGGTCTCCGCGCGTTCAGTCGGCCGCCTGGAGCAGCTTGAGCCCTTCGACGAGCGGCGGGAACTCGCTCCACTTCTTGCGTCCGCTCCACGTCGTGAACAGATGCCCGAGCATCTTCGGATCGTCGAAGCGCCGGCTGTATCGGATCAGGGCGTTCGTGGCCTCCACCTTATTCCATCCACCCGGCCAGACCCGGAAGCCTCTCTCGATGAACATGGGCACCGAAGGGTACTCGTCCCGTTGCCCGTAATGCCAGTCGCAGATGATGATGTCCTTGGGGACCAGGTCGATGGCGGGCGCGGTCCCGCACTCGGACCCTTCCCACTTGCCATAGCCGGTGGCCTTGCCGTCGATGAATCGGTCGCCCCACATGAGCATCTCGACGTGTCGTTTGCCGACCAGATGCGCATGCAGGTCGTTGACCGCCTTGGCGAAGACCTTGGCGGGGTCCTTGCCTTTCGTCGAAGGCGAGTGGTCCGAGCCGATCAGAAACACCTCGTCCATTCCCACGTGCATCGCGTCGGCGTCGAATGCATCGAGCAGTTCATCGAGCATCGGCAGCACGATTTCGTAGACCTTCGGGTTCAGCGGGTCCCACTCCCGGCAGTAGATCCCCTCGTTGTCGGGAAACGCTCCCGGCGTCAGGTCCAGTTCCGGGTATTTCGTCAGCAGAGGAAACGTGTTCTTGGCCCAGGACTGATGCCCCAGACACGAGAACTGCGGGATCAGTCGAACGCCGTTGGCACGGCAGGTCGCCACCAGCTTCCGCACCCCGTCGCGCGTCGTCGGCGTGTTGCCCATGCGCAGCTCCGGATGCGACTGGTACTCGAATGCGTAGTTGATCTCGAGGATCAGGACGTTGATGCCCATCTTCGCCAAGGTGGGCACCTGCTCGCCCAGCTCCACCAGCGCCGCATCCGTGCCGTAGTTCAGCACGTGCAGCCCCCGCCACTGCCCTGCCGGCGGACGCGCAACACCCGCCGTACATGCGGCAAGCATCACAGAAAATCCCGCAATACAAGATCGGATCGATACACACATGGCCGTTCTCCTTCGGAGCGATGTCTTCGCTTTGAGAGAATCCGGCCCGTCACGCCCAAGGGGCGCCGGCCGGCACGTCACCGACGCTGATTCTATCTCTCCAGGCGACGGCAGGCAATTGGAATACAGAACGAACCCAAGCGACCTCTTACGCGCCTGCCCCGGACAAATTGCGGTAATGCACAGTCTTTTTGTGTTGTTGCGCCGATTGACTTAGGTCACAATAGGGACTTCTGATGTCGGTCATGAGCATACGCTGCGTATCAGCAGAACGAACGCGACCGCGGGTCCGCAGTGTGGTAGTTGAGAGAGTGCAAGCATGAGATTCCGAAGCGTGTTGGCAGTAGTCGCGGCGGCAACGTTTGTACTGGGCGCCGGTTGTGGCACGGGATCCCGGTCCGCTCGGCCCTCTGTGGCCGGGGAATACGCCAGTCGACGAGAAGACTTCAACGTATTCAGCGTTCGATACTCCGGAAACGCCTTCGTCTCGCAGGAGAAGGCGGTGGACCTGGCTATGTTGCGTGCGGCTGAACTGACGTTGGAGCATGGCTTCGAGTACTTCGTCGTAATTGGCTCACAGAGCGAAGTCGGCCCGCTCGGCAGACCGTCGGCCGAGTTGCTTGTCGGCTGCTTCCGCGAAGAGCCTCGACACGCTCAGGCCTCGTACAATGTCTACGACGCATTCGCCGTGTTCGATGAGATAGCTCAAAAGCACCATCTCAAACAGCACGGGGAATTCATCCGGCCCGAGGCGGGACCATTTCGTCCGGCGCCGGATTCGATCCGCTTCAACGTGCAGCCCTGGTATGCGGGCGAGTCGATCGCCGTGGAGGATGTCGAGTACGTTGTCCGCGGCACTGGCGGTTTCGACATGGACGGGACCTGGATCGGGCGCTATGCGGACCTTGAGAACCCGCTCGAGACGGACGAGGATTTCATCGAGGCAGCCAAACCCGTGGCGGCCCGGTACGGTGCCAACGCCCTGGTCATCCTTGACGATCCTGCTCGAATTCACCGCGCCGCCCGTCTGAGCGACACAGAGGAAACGCTCATCGGCTTCGTCGCCGATCTCTACGTGGTTCCGACGGCGTCGTTGGGGATCGAGTGGGAACCCGGCGACATGCTCCTGGGCAAGTACATCGTCCGACGATTCCGGCCGGGCAGCCGCTGCGCGGACGCCGGCCTGAGGCTGGGCGACAAGGTTCTGGCCATCAACAACGTCGACGTGCTCGAGACCAACGCCCTGCTTCAGCAATCCATGCGATGGTCCGTCGGCGAGAATGCCATGCTGGCGGTCGTCCGCGATGGAGCGGAAGTCATCATCGAGGTGCCACTCGTGCCCAATATCATCGTGGCTCGCTGACCGCCTGTTCCAAACCGAAGCCACTGGACGCCGAACGAAAAAAGGTCCGGAGTTCTTAGGGGGGGGATAGAAGCTCCAGACCTTTTCGTGAATTCCGTTCTGTACCCAAGCCACCAGGGAGATCGGCTCAAAGCTCGCTCCACTTGCGGAAAACCCACCCGTCCGGGCACCGGGACGCCAAAATACGTACTTACCACAATAGCCTATTTCGACTGCGACGCTACGATGATCTATGAAGGTCGAGCAGGTGCGTGGCCTGCTTCGGTATAACCTTCGGCTTTCTGGTGGTCGGCTGTGGGCATGGAAGCTCATAGCCTTCCTCGTCACGCGACGACTCTCCCGTGCCAAGCCTCCGACCCTGAGGTCCGCGGTCCGACTCGTTCTTGCAGTGCATGTCTTCGCGGGGTCCTCTTCTTCTTAAAGTGTCACGTCCATCGTGTCGATGAATCCACCGATGGGAACGGCAAGCAAAGTGAGACGCCGGCCCGTCGGCGGAGTTTCGCGGAGACAACGTCGATGCATGGAAGGTGGACTCTGTGTGCATCGCGTCGCTGTCTATTTTGGAGCGTGCTGCCCATGAAGGCGAGCATCCTCATCGTGACGTACAACCAGCAGGATCTGATCGGCCAGGCCATCGAAAGCGCCCTCTCTCAAGTCACGGACTTCGATACCGAAATCGTTGTCGCCGATGACTGTTCAACGGATCGAACGCGGTCGGTGGCATGCGGCTACCGCGATCGATTTCCTGACCGCGTCCGCGTGCTGATCCGCGATCGAAATCTGGGCCTGATGGGAAACCTCCCACAGGCGTTTCTCGAATGCCGCGGCGATTACGTGGCGTGTCTGGATGGGGACGACTACTGGACCGCCCCTGAGAAACTCCAACGGCAGGTGGATTTTCTCGACGCCCACCCGGACTACAGCATCTGCTTTCACAACGCCCTGATGGTTTGGGACGACGGCTCACAGGGGCCCACCCTGCATTCGCCTCCCGGTCGCAGGGCCACATACTGTCTCAACGAACTGCTCAAACAAGATTTCATCAGCACCTCGGCGGCGGTGGTCCGCAATCACCTCGTGCGGGATTTCCCCGACTGGTACGGAACGCTTCCCGTCCCTGACTGGCCGTTCTTCGTTTTGCACGCGATGCACGGCAAGATCGGCTATCTCGACGAGGACTGGACCGTCTATCGGCAACATCCGGCGGGAATGTACTGCCGA
>Ga0209509_1000979_pt1 | contig 23369 bp, 27 predicted proteins | sample BioC13SIPDNA_FD_185743 | JGI IMG/M metagenome (GOLD analysis project Ga0209509, IMG submission 185743) | Anaerobic biogas reactor microbial communites from Washington, USA - Biogas_R1_A C13 SIP DNA (SPAdes) (version 2) | ecosystem: Engineered > Bioreactor > Anaerobic > Unclassified | place...
CCGGAACGGAGGCCTCCTGAATCGACCCCTGCGAGGTCATCTCTACTCACCAACTCTTCGATCGACATGTACGAAGACCGGCCACCGACGGTTGCCCGGGTCAGCCGAGCCGGGAGGGTTCGCGGCCTCAGGCCGCGACTGCGAGCGCCTTGATGCGGTCGGGGCGGAAGCCGGACCAGTGGTCGTCTCCGGCCACGACGACCGGCGCCTGGAGGTACCCCAGCGCCATGACGTAGTCGCGGGCCTCGGGGTTCTCGGAGATGTCGACGACGTCGTACTCGATGCCGGCCTTGTCGAGGGCACGGTAGGTGGCGTTGCACTGGACGCAGGCGGGCTTGGTGTAGACGGTGATGCTCATGGTTCCCCTTTTCACTAGGTCGCGAACGACCGACGGCCGACTGCTGCATGTGCGCTCGGAATACCCGTCGTATCCACTCGATCCCACTTCCCCGAGAGACCGATGCCGTATGGGCGTTCCAGCGTTCTAGACACTACACCTTGTGGCCGACAGATACCTAGAACCCAGGATGTTGTGACTTACATTCTTGATATTCCCAGGTCGCCACCTCCTCGACGGGCCCTTTGCGAGACTTCTGCACGTCGGCCCCCGGACTACATCACAGTGCCGTCGGACACAGCGTGAGAGCACCCCGGGGGGGCGCTACCTCCACCGCGGAACCCAGTGTGGCGCACGCCACCGACAGATCGGTCACGTCGCCCACGCTAAACCCCGAAGGTTAGGGGAGGCTTGCCTGAAGCAGGGTCGTCCGGTATTCACCCGATAGGAGAAAGCGTTGCCCACATCCCTGATCCGCCGGCGCCGGTTCGGCGTACGGTTCGCTGCCGCCGTCGGCGCCCTGGCACTCGGCCTCACCGCGACCGCATGTTCGTCCGACGACGACGGTTCCGCAGCGGATTCCACCGCCTCGTCCGCCGCGGCGGAGACGACCGGTCAGTGGCCCCGCACGATCGAGACGGCACAGGGCCCGGTCACGATCGAGTCGCAGCCTCAGCGCATCGTGTCCACGAGCGTGACCCTCACCGGTTCGCTGCTCGCCCTCGACGCCCCCGTGCACGGTACCGGCGCCCAGCCGGCCAGCACCGTCACCACCGAGTCGGGGCTGTTCACACAGTGGGCCGACGTCGCCGAGGAACGCGGCGTCGAGATCCTCCACCAGAGGTGAACCGAACCTCGAGGCGATCACCGCCGCGACACCCGACCTGATCGTGGTGTCCACGAGCGGCGCGGATTCGGCGCTCGACAACCTCGACACGCTGTCGCAGATCGCGCCGACACCGGCCATCGACTACTCCGACAAGTCGTGGGAGGAACTGACCACCCTGCCCGCGACGGCGGTGGGCAAGGAGGACCGCGCCGAGGAACAGCTCGGCGAGTTCGACGCGAGGATCGAAGAGGCCGCGGCCGCGATCGCACCGGCGATCGCCGCAGACCCCACCGTCAACATTCTGACGTACAACACGCCGCAGGAATCGAAGATCTTCACGGCCGAGTCCGCGCAGGGACACCTGGCGACCCGCCTCGGATTCACCCTGGCAACGGTCCCGGCCGAGGTTGCGGATCCGGGCTCCGCGAGCGGCCGGTCCGACATCATCTCTGCCGCCGTCGAGAACCTGCCTCTCGCATTGACCGGCGGCACGACCTTCATCATCAACGCGCAGCAGGACGACGCCGACCGGCTGCTGGCCGATCCGACGCTCGCGACCGTGCCGTCGGTGCAGGCCGACGCCGTGTACCCGCTCGGTCACGACAGCTTCCGCCTGGATTACTTCAGCGCGAACAACGTCGTCGACCGGATCGTCGCCGCACTGGGCTGACGGCGCCGCACACGGACGAACGCGGCGGGGCCGGAATCCTCACGGATTCCGGCCCCGCCGCGATTTCCGCGCGCAGCAGCGTGCACCGCGGAGTCGGTCGCGTCGCGATCAGGCGTTCTCGAGCACCTTCGTGGCAGCGACCAGCGACTCGACGACGGCACCGATCTGCTGTGCGGTCTCGCCGTGATCCTTGGCGTGGGCACCGGCGAACTTGCCGAAGGTCTCACCGACGGCCAGTGAGCCACCCTCGACGACGGTGCCGCCCGCGATCCCGACCGCCTTGACGGTGTCGTCGAGGGCCCACTTGGCGGCGTTCGGACTCGGCGACTGGCTCACGACCGCGACCGGCTTGGCGCGCAGCGCACCCGCACCGTAGGGGCGCGACGCCCAATCGATGGCGTTCTTGAGGACGGCGCTGGTGGTGCCGTTGTACTCCGGGGTGACGAGCAGGACCGCGTCCGCGTCGGCGACGGCCTCACGCAGTGCGGCCGCCGCGGCCGGGACGGTCTCGCCGTCGAGATCCTCGTTGTAGAAGGGGATGTCCGCGAGTCCGTCGAACACGGATACCTCGACGCCCTCCGGAGCGACCGCGGCGGCGGTCTCGGCGAGCTGACGGGAGACTGCGGCGGAGCGCAGGCTACCGGGGAGTGCGAGTACGCGGGTCTGGGCCATGATGTGTCCTTCGAGGTCCGTGGTCATTGACTACGCAATGATAAGCGGACCGCGGTCCCTTTCTGTTCCCGGGCCCGCTAGAGTGTGACCTTGTGAACATCCCCCTGCCCCTCGCCGACCCGGACGGGACCGAACGCTGCGATGCCGCGCGCAACCGCGCACGACTGCTCGACGCAGCCGCGCTGCTCGTCTCCGAGCACGGTGCCGACAGCGTGTCCATGGATGCCGTCGCCGCACGGGCCGGAGTGGGCAAGGGCACGGTCTTCCGGAGGTTCGGTTCCCGCGCCGGACTGATGGCCGCTCTCCTCGACCACAGCGAACGCGAGTTCCAGCACGCGTGTCTCCACGGACCGCCTCCACTCGGCCCCGGCGCACCACCGATCGAGCGGCTCGTCGCGTTCGGACGGGCTCGGATCGACCTCGTCGAGATCCAGGGCGAGGTGCTGCGCGCCGTCGAATCGGCCGTCGGATCCCGGTATTCCGCACCCGCCCGGCAGGTGTCGCTCATCCACGTCGAATCACTGCTCCGCGAGGCACGGACCGGCGGCGACACCCGTCTGCTCGCCGAATCACTGCTCGCCTCCCTCGAGGCAGCGCTGGTCCTGCACCTGTGGCGCGACCTGGGACATCCACTGACCCATCTCGGCGACAACTGGTCCGACCTCGTGCATCGCATCGGTGCAGCGCCCGGCGCGCCGGACGGTGCCGCTCACGGCAGACACCCAGTACGGTGAGCCGATGACCCGAGCCCTGCGCGTCCTCGTCCTGATGTCGCTGACGGTCGCCGCGGCCGCCTGCGGTACCGATTCGGCGGAGACGAACGAACCCGCCTCTCCCGACGATCTGATCGGGCGGACGTTCGTGTCCACCGACGTCACCGGCACCCCGATCCCGGGTGACGGTCCCCTGACGGTCGAGTTCCCCGAGCCCGGGCGCATCGCCGCGACCGCCGGATGCAACCGGTTCGTCGGCTCCGTCGATCTCGCCGACGGCTCGATCGCCGCCCCGGCGCTCGCGAGCACGATGATGGCCTGCCCTCCCCCACGCGACGGCGCCGACCAGTGGCTGAGCACCCTGTTCGACGCGCAGCCGCAGTGGACCCTCGACGGGGACGTCCTCGTGCTCACCGGCGCCGGCACCACCGTCACGCTCGGTGACAAGAAGGTCGTCGACCCCGACCGACCGGTCACCGGCACCGAGTGGACGGTGACGACGTTGCGCACCCCCGACGCAGTGACCTCGTCGCTCACGTTGGAGACGGCGGCGCCCACGCTGATTCTCGCCGACGACGGAACCGTCAGCGGCAGCACCGGATGCAATCGTTTCTCCGGCCCCGCCGAGGTCGGCGACGGCACGATCACGTTCGGCGCGCTGGCCACCACTCTCGCGGCGTGCATCGACCCGGAGACCACCGAGATCGAACGGCACATCCTCGGTGTGCTGGCCGGCGAAACCACCTACGTGGTCGACGGACCGACCATGACGCTCACCGCCGAGGACGGCACGAACGGACTCGGTCTGACGGCGCGGTGACCGACGTCGGGGCGGTCAGTACCGTTCGGTGAGCCATCGCGCGAGTACCGCCGCGCTCGCGTCGACCCGGTCCGGCCAGTCCATCGCCGAATCGTCGGCGTTGTCGCTGACGTGTTTGACGAGCCTGCACCGGGCACCCAGGTGCGCCGCGGCATGGGCGATCGCGTAGCCCTCCATGTCGACGAGGTCGGCGCGCGTCGCGAGTGCATCCCTCACCTGGGCGTCGGAGACGAAGGCGTCCCCGGTCGCGAGGACGGTGCCGTCGCCGTCGTCGACGGACAGGCTGTCGCGGGCAGGGTATCCGAGGCTCCGCAGAACCTCCCCGCTGAAATCGTGGTTGATCACGGTCGACGGCACGAACAGTCCGCTGTGGTGGCCGTGCAGCGCACCGGCGGTGCCGATGTTCACGACGAGGGGTCGTTCCGACGCCGGATACCGGGAGAGCGCCGCGGCGACCGCCACTGCCGCATCGACCTTGCCGATACCGACGACCAGTACCTCGAACCGCTCGGGCACGTGCGCTGCTTCGGCCTTCGTGGCGGATACGACGAGTAGTTCCTGCACCTGCTGCACCTTCATCCGAACCATCCGAATCCCGGGGTTGCCGTTCCGGGGTTTCCGTCGTCGCCCCGTGCCGGGCACGACGGTACTCCGCACCGCGTCCCGCGGGGGCCGGTGGGATCGCCGGGCACACACCGAGCGTGCCCGCGCCGCGCGCGGGCCCGGCCGCTACAGTTCTGCCATGACCAACCTTCGCGATCGGATCATCGAGGAACTCGGGGTCCGGCCCACGATCGACCCGCAGGACGAGATCCGGTCGCGGGTGCAGTTTCTCGCCGACTATCTGCGGTCCACCCCGGCCAGGGGATTCGTGCTCGGGATCAGCGGCGGTCAGGACAGCACCCTCACGGGACGGCTGACGCAACTCGCCGCCGAGAAGCTGCGCGCCGAAGGCCACAGCGCCGAGTTCATCGCGGTCCGGCTCCCCTACGGCGAACAAGCCGACGAACACGATGCACAGATCGCACTCGACTTCATCCGGCCCGACCGCTCGTTCCGCGTCGACGTGAAGCCGGGAGCCGACGCCACCGCCGGTGAGGCAGCGGAGGGCATCCGCGAGCTCCTCGGCCCGGACGTTGCGCTCCGGGATTTCGTGCGCGGCAACATCAAGGCACGCGAACGCATGATGCTGCAGTACGCGATCGCCGGCGAACTCGGCCACCTGGTGGTCGGTACCGACCACGCCGCGGAGGCCGTGACCGGGTTCTTCACCAAGTTCGGCGACGGCGGTGTCGACCTGACCCCGCTCACCGGGCTGACCAAACGGCAGGGGGCCGCGTTGCTGCGCGCTCTCGGTGCGCCGGACAGCACGTGGCAGAAGGTCCCCACCGCGGACCTCGAGGACGACCGACCCGCGTTGCCCGACGAGGTGGCGCTCGGCATGACGTACGCACAGATCGACGACTATCTCGAAGGCGCCGACGTACCCGCGGAGGTCGCGGAGAAGGTGGAGCGGATCTTCCTCGCCACCCGGCACAAACGCACCGTGCCGGTCACGCCACTCGACACCTGGTGGCGCTGAACCCGCCGGGCACGCCGGTCAGCCGCCGGCGAACGGCGGCAGCACGTCGACACGGGAGCCGACCGGGTGGGTGAGGTCGCGCGTCAGCTCACCCTGGACCCCGGAGGGGGAACCGCCCGGGCCGGCCGGTTCGACGAGATACGCCGCGACCGACAGCACCCGCCGCATGTCGGTGCCGTAGCGATCGAGGAGCGCCGCGCGCAGCGCGCCGAGATCGGCACCGCGCGGAAGGTCCACGGTCTCCTTGTCCCGCCCTGCCGCATCCGCGGCCGCGGCGAAGTACCGCACCTCGATCCCGTTCAACTGCTCACCCACCGATGGCTCCCATACTGCGTTGCGGCGGAACGAAATCCGCCGCGTCGATACCGTGTCCGGCCCATTTGTTCCACATCGCACCGCGCCAGACGGCAGCGAGTTCCTCGTCCGTCGCACCGCCCCGCAGCGCCGCGCGAAGGTCGGTTTCGCGGTCGCTGAACAGGCACGACCGGACGGTACCCTCGGCGGTCAGGCGCGTGCGATCGCACGACGAACAGAACGATCGGGTGACCGACGCGATGATCCCCACCGTCGCCGGTCCACCGTCGACGAGCCAACGCTCGGCCGGTGCCGTCGGGTCTTCCCGACCGTGCTCGGTGAGGGCGAACCGCTTCCCGAGCACGTCGAGCAGTCGCTGGGCGGGAACCATGTTCGCGCGCGCCCACTCGTGGTCGGCGTCGAGCGGCATCTCCTCGATGAACCGCAGTTCGACGTGCTCGTCGAGGCACCACCGCAGCAGGTCCGCGGCGCCGCCGAGGGTTTCCGGCATGAGCACGGCATTGATCTTCACGCGTTCGAGACCGGCGGCTCGTGCGGCACGGATCCCGGCGATGACGGAGTCGAGGCGGTCGCGACGGGTCAGTTTCGCGAAGTGCGCACGGTCGACGGTGTCGAGGGAGATGTTGATGCGGGTCAGTCCGGCGTCGGCCAATGCCTGTGCGCGGTGCTCGAGACCGACGGCGTTGCTGGTCAGCGCGAGAGGCACGGACGGCGCGATCCGTCGACAGCCCCCGATGATGTCCTCGAGGTCGCGTCGCATGAGCGGTTCGCCGCCGGTGAACCGCACCTCGTGGACACCGAGCAGTCGTGTCGCCACCCCGACCAGACGGACGATCTCGTCGGCCGTCAACAGTTGTTCGCGGGGGATCGCCGGCAGCCCTTCCTCGGGCATGCAGTAGGTGCAGCGCAGAGAACACTTCTCCGTGATGGACACGCGCAGGTCGCGGGCCACCCGGCCGAATCTGTCGACGAGGTGGGGCACGTCGGGGCGGTCCGACACGTCGTCCACCTCCGCGTGGAGCGACGGGATACCCACGTTCACGACTGTCACGCGATCACCGCCCTCATGTCGTCAGTATGCCCATCGGACCGGTCCGGATGAACAGCAATATCCAACACGATCCGATCTGGTTGTCGGCCACGACACGTCGGGTACCCCCGTTCCGGCACCGCGCGGCGGCGTCCGGGGACACCTCCACGGCGCCCGGTACGGTAATGACCATGACAAGCGGCAGACGGTCCGTCGAAGAACACGTGCAGCACGTCGCGCGGCTGCTCGAGCCGCTGCGCACGGCCGGTTCGGTGACGATTCCGCTGGCCGCTGCGCTGGGTCGGACACTCACCGAGACGATCCACGCACCGATCGACCTGCCCGCGTTCCGCAACTCCCAGATGGACGGATACGCGGTGTCCGCGGCATCGTTGGTCGGCGCACCGGTGACTCTGCCGGTGGCGTCCGTGGTCGCGGCCGGCGATGCCGTGTCGGCACTGCCGCCCGGCGCTGCACTGAAGATCATGACCGGTGCACCGATCCCCGACGGCGCGGACGCCGTCGTGCCGGTCGAGGACACCGACGCCGGCTCGGAGAACGTCCTGATCCGGCGGCCCGTCGGCCCCGGCGAGTTCGTCCGCGAGGCCGGAAGCGACATCCGCGCCGGCGCACCGATGCTGGAATCCGGCACCCACCTCGCCGCCCGGCACATCGCCGCGCTCGCCGCGGTGGGGATCACCGCGGTGCCGATTCGGCGTCGCGTCCGGGTCGCGGTGATCTCCACCGGCAGTGAGCTCGTCACGGCCGGTCATCCGCTGCCCGCGGGAAAGATCTACAACTCGAACGGTCCGGCGCTCGCCGCGAGCGCCCTCGCGAACGGCGCGGACATCGTGTCGATCGACCACAGTTCCGACGATCGCGACGAGTTCGCGCGGATGCTCGCCCACGCGGTGTCGGTCGCCGACGTCGTCTTCACCTCCGGAGGTGTGTCGAAGGGCGACTTCGAGGTGGTCAAGGATTGTCTCGGACCGCTGGGCGGGGAGTTCGTGTCGGTGGCGATGCAGCCCGGCGGGCCGCAGGGCACCGCCGTCGTCGACGGGGTGCCGGTCCTCGCGTTCCCCGGCAACCCGGTGAGCACCCTCGTCTCCTTCGAGGTGTTCGCGCGCCCACTGTTGCGTGAGCTCACCGGATTGCCGGCCGTCGCCCCGGTGGAGCTGCCGCTGTCGGCGCCGGTGACATCGATACCGGGTCGCCGCCAGTTCCTGCGAGGACGCCTCGACGGCACCACCGTCACCTCGATGGCCGGGCACGGATCCCACCTCGTGGCGGCGATGGCGACCGCGGACGCGCTCCTCGACATTCCCGCCGACACCGATGCCCTCGACACCGGAGACCTCGTGAAAGTGCTGCCCCTGTGAGTGAATTGAGTCATGTCGACGACCAGGGCCGCGCGCGGATGGTGGACGTGTCCGCGAAGGCGGACACGACACGGACCGCCGTCGCGGCCGGGGAACTGTCCACCACGGCCGAGGTCGTGGCACTGGTACGCGCCGACGACATGCCCAAGGCGGATGTGCTCGCCACCGCCCGCATCGCGGGAATCGCCGCGGCGAAGCGCACCTGGGAGCTGATCCCGCTGTGCCATCAGCTGGCGTTGTCCTCGGTGAAGGTGACGTTCGGGTTCACGGACACCGCGATCACCATCGAGGCGACAGCGAAGACGAAGGGTCCCACCGGCGTCGAGATGGAGGCCCTCACCGCTGTCGCGGTCGCGGGCCTGACGCTGCACGACATGGTCAAGGCCGTCGATCCCGCGGCCGTTCTCGGTGGGGTCCGTCTGCTCGCGAAGGACGGCGGCAAGCGCGGACAGTGGCGCCGCGACGACCGGGACGACGCGGCGGAGAGCTCCGCGACGTCGGAGCCCGGTGTCGTGCAACGGTCCGCGACGGTCGTGGTGTCGTCGACCGGCGTCGCCGCGGGAAGCCGCGAGGACCGGACCGGGCCCGTCATCCGGGACTGGCTCCGCGACCGCGGTTTCACCGTGCGCGGCCCGCTCGTTCACGCGGACGCCGCGATACCCGCGGGCCTGGCCGATGCCCTCACCGGTGCGCCCGCGCTGGTGATCACGACCGGCGGGACGGGAGCCTCGCCCACCGATCGGACCCCCGAGGCCACCCGCGCCGTGCTCGACCGCGAGTTGCCCGGCGTCGCCGACGCGATCCGGCGCCGCGGTCTCGACGTCACCCCCCACGCGGTACTGTCGCGCGGTGTGGCGGGGTTGGCCGGACGCACCGTCATCGTGAACCTGCCCGGCTCGCCCGGTGGTGTCGCGGACGGACTGGCCGCCCTCGAACCGATTCTCGATCATCTGCTGGCCCAAGTGTCCGGAGGCGGAGCCCATGAGTGACCTGCTCGCGCGAATCTCGTCGGAGCCCCTCGACCCGGCGGCGGTCGACGCCGCGGTCGCCGGTCCGGAGCACGGCGCGGTGGTGCTGTTCACCGGTGTCGTGCGCAACCACGACGGCGGGCAGGCGGTGACCGCCCTCGAGTACCGGGCGCACCCCGACGCGGAAGCCTTCCTACGGCAGTGCTGCGAGGAGGTCGTCGACGAGACGGGTCTGCCCGTGGCGGCGGTGCATCGTGTCGGCGACCTGGTCGTGGGTGATCTCGCGCTCGTCGCCGCCGTCGCCGCACCGCACCGCGCGGAGGCGTTCGCGACGTGCGCGGATCTCGTCGAACGCATCAAGCACGGAGTGCCGATCTGGAAGCGTCAACGCTTCACCGAGGGCGCCTCGGAGTGGGTGGGCCTGTAGGGCCGGGAGTCGACCGGTTCCGCGGGCTCGGGTGTCGTGCGTGTCACGGCGTGGCGGGTACCCGCGGGCCGGTGCGGTACGCTCGACAGGTCAGGATGTCACGACGACATCCACCGTCGTGGGTTACCGGCGGGCCGGACGCGTACCGGCTCGCACGCACTGAGCACCGGCCTTCCTCGCGGCGATCCCACCCCGCACCTTCGGAACCCGTGTGTGTTCCGCTGCGTGCACACGCCGTATCCGAAAGGCAGTACCCACGCGTGACCACGTCTTCCTCCGATCCGTCCTTCGCCGAACTCGGGGTGCCCCGCACCCTCGTCGCGACCCTGCAGGACTCCGGGATCACCCGGCCGTTCCCCATCCAGGCCGACACCCTGCCCGACTCGCTCGCCGGCCGTGACGTCCTCGGCCGAGGCCGCACCGGTAGCGGCAAGACCCTCGCCTTCTCGATCCCGCTCACCGCTCGCCTGGCGGGTCGTTCGACACGGGAGGCCGGACGCCCCCGCGGTCTCGTGCTCGCGCCCACCCGCGAGCTGGCGACCCAGATCGCCGCGACCGTCGAGCCGCTCGCGCACACCGCCGGTCTGCGCGTGACGACGATCTTCGGCGGTGTCTCGCAGAACCGTCAGGTCGACGCCCTGCGCCGCGGCGTCGACATCGTCATCGCGTGCCCGGGCCGGCTCGAGGATCTGATGCGTCAGGGCTTCGTGCATCTCGACGGGGTGGAGGTCACCGTCCTCGACGAGGCCGATCACATGGCCGATCTCGGATTCCTCCCGGGCGTCACCCGGATCCTCAACGCCACCTCGAAAGACGGTCAGCGCCTTCTGTTCTCGGCGACGCTCGACAACGGAGTGGACAAACTCGTCAAGAAGTTCCTGCACGACCCGGTGCTGCACTCCGTGGACGAGGCCACCTCCCCGGTGACCGCGATGACCCACCACGTGTTCGACGTCTCGAACACCGACGTGAAGAAGGATCTGATCCGCACCCTCGCGTCGGGCACGGGTCGGCGAATCCTGTTCATGCGGACCAAGCACCAGGCCCGCAAGCTCGCCAAACAGCTCACCGCATCGGGTATCCCCGCGGTGGACCTGCACGGCAACCTGTCGCAGAACGCACGCGACCGCAACCTCGCGGCGTTCTCGTCCGGTGAGGCCCGGGTGCTCGTCGCGACCGACGTCGCGGCGCGCGGAGTGCACGTCGACGACGTCGAACTCGTCGTGCACGTCGATCCACCGGCCGAACACAAGGCGTACCTGCACCGGTCCGGTCGCACGGCGCGCGCCGGCAGCAGCGGCGACGTCGTCACACTCGTGTTGCCCGATCAGCGCAAGGATCTCGCCGCGATCATGCGGAAGGCCGCGATCGACGTCCGTCCGGTGTCGGTGACCGCCACGTCCGAGCACGTGCTGAAGCTGGTCGGTGAGGTCGCGCCGCACGTGCCGCCGAAGCCGTCCACTCCGCAGCAGCCGTCCGGATCGTCCCGGCCGGCACGTGCGGGTGGTGGCCGTCGCGGCGGAGCGCCCCGCCAGGGCGGCGGTGCGCGGCAGAGCGGGGAATCACGCCGGGCAGGCGGCTCCCGTCAGGGCGGCAGCTCCCGTCAGGGCGGCGGTCGGCAGGGCGAGAACGCCGCACGCCGCGGGGATTCTCCGCGTCAGGGCGGCGACGGTCGGCGCGGGGCCTCCGCGCAGGGCACACGTCGGCGCGGACCGCGTCGCGCCTCGACGGAACGCTGAGACTCAGCGCGGCGTGAACCGGTGCACGGCGTACATGGCGTCCGCCGACACCGGTTCCACCGCGACGCACCGGTCGAGACGCCCGCGCACCGCGTCGGGGTCCAGATCGGCGCCGATGACGACGAGCCGGGTGCCGTCCGGCACGTCGTCGCCGCGGCCGGGCGGTTCGAAGCGGATGTGGTCACCGACGGTGTGCAGGACGTAACTGCCCGCCTGCAGACCGGCCGCGACCCGCACGAATCCTTTGATCCGGAACACTCCCGCGGGTTGGTCCTCCAGGAAGTCGACGAGGGCCCGGGGATGCAGCGGTGTCGACGAGGCGAAGGTGATCGTGTCGTAGCCGTGGTGCAGGTGCGAGTGGTCGTCGTCGAGTTCGCGCATCAACGCGTCGAGGGTGAGCTGTTCTCCGGGTTGCGGGTCGCTGCGCTGCGCGACGTCGAACAGCATCGACGGGTCGATGCGCGCGTGCTCGGCGGACACGACGGGCGCCCGGGAGTTGAGTGCGCACAGGGTGCCGAGCAGGTCGTCGTGGGTGTCGCCGGCGATCCGGTCGATCTTGTTGACGACGACCAGGTCGGCGAGGGTGACGTGCTGATCGAGTTCGGGGTGTCGCGCACGGGTGGCGTCGAACTCGACGGCGTCGACGACGAGCACGAGACCGCCGTAGGTGACGTGCTCGTTCCCGGATCCGACGACGAGCCGGATCATGTTGCGGGGCTCGGCCAGTCCGCTGGCTTCGACGACGATGGCGTCGAGATCGGACTTCGGGTGGGCGAGTCTGTCGAGCATGCCGTCCATGTCGCTGACGTCGACCGCGCAGCACAGGCATCCGTTGCTGAGCGAGACCATGGAGTCGACCTGGCCGGCGACCATCATCGAGTCGATGTTGACGGAGCCGAAGTCGTTGACTATCACGCCGATGCGGGCGCCGCGGGTGTTCCTCAGCAGATGGTTGAGCAGCGTGGTCTTGCCGGCACCGAGGAAGCCCGCCACGACCACGACCGGAATCCGCCGTTCCGCCACGCGTGTTCCTCCCGATCGTCGATCGGCCCATCCTAGCCGTGCGCGTTTGTGGTAGCTGGAGCTACCACAAACGCGCACGGGTGGGGGTCAGTTGCCGCGCCTGATCCACTCCTCCAAGTGGGGTGCTTCGGTGCCGATCGTGGTGCCGTCACCGTGCCCGGTGTGCACCTTCGTCTCGGCCGGCAACGTGAACAGCCGGTCGCGGATCGACCCGATGATCGTCGGGAAGTCCGAGAACGATCGTCCCGTCGCACCGGGGCCGCCGGAGAACAGGGTGTCGCCGGTGAACAACTCCCCCGCCTCCGGCATGTACAGGCACGTCGAGCCCGGCGAATGCCCCGGTGTCGCGATGGCGACGAGATCGGTACCGGCGACACGGATACGTTCGCCGTCCACGAGGGTGCCGTGCGACACACCGGGGTGGGTCATCTCCCACAGCACGTCGTCGGCCGGATTCAGCAGGACCGGCGCGTCGAGCCGCTCCGACAGCTCCGGCGCGACCGTGATGTGGTCGTTGTGGGCGTGGGTGCACACGATCGCGACGACCGTCCGGTCGCCGACCGCCTCGACGATCGGCTGCGCGGAGTGCGCGGCGTCGACGATCACGACCTCCTCGTCGTCACCGACGAGCCAGATGTTGTTCTCGACCTCCCATTCACCGCCGTCGAGCGCGAACACCCCCGACGTGACGACCCGGTCGACCCGCGCGGACCCGGTGGCGCTCACAACACCACCACCGAGCGGAGCACCTCACCGCGGCGCATGGTCTCGAATGCCTTCTCGACGTCGTCGATCCCGATGCGTTCGGTGACGAACTTCTCCAACGGGAGCCGTCCCTGCTGGTACAGGTCGACGTAGGTCGGGAAGTCCCGTTCGGGCAGGCAGTCGCCGTACCAGGAGCTCTTGAGGGATCCGCCGTGGGAGAAGAAGTCGATCAGCGGCATCTCGAGGGTCATGTCGGGTGTGGGCACACCGACGAGCACCACGGTGCCCGCGAGATCGCGCGCGTAGAACGCCTGCTTGTACGTCTCGGGTCGACCGACCGCCTCGACGACGACGTCGGCACCGAACCCGCCGGTGATCTCCCGGATCCGTTCGACCGGGTCCACGTCGGTGGAGTTGATCACGTGGGTGGCGCCGAGGTCGGTGGCCCAGGCGAGCTTCTTGTCGTCACGGTCGACGGCGATGATCGTTCCGGCACCGGCGAGCCGCGCACCCATGATCGCGGCGTCACCGACACCGCCGCAGCCGATGACGGCGACGGACTGGCCGCGGGTGATCCCGCCGGTGTTGACGGCCGCGCCGAGCCCCGCCATCACGCCGCAGCCGAGCAGTCCGACGACGGCCGGATCGGCGCTGGGATCGACCTTGGTGCACTGCCCGGCGTGAACAAGGGTCTTGTCGGCGAACGCACCGATACCCAGAGCCGGGGTCAGCGCGGTGCCGTCCTCGAGGGTCATCTTCTGCGCGGCGTTGAACGTGTCGAAGCAGTACTGGGGCTGCCCGCGCTTGCACGCGCGACACTGCCCGCACACCGCGCGCCAGTTCAGGACGACGAAATCGCCGACCGCGACCGAGTCGACGCCCGCACCGACGGACTCGACGACACCGGCCGCTTCGTGCCCGAGCAGGAACGGGAACTCGTCGTTGATGCCACCTTCCCGATAGTGCAGGTCGGTGTGGCACACACCGCACGCGGCGACGGCGACGACGACCTCACCCGGGCCCGGGTCGGGGATCACGATCGGCACGACCTCGACGGGTGCGCCCTTCTCGCGTGCGACGACTCCCCGGACGGTCTGTGGCATGGTGTGGCTCCTTCTTCGCGTGTCACGGTTCGGTGCCTCCGACCCTAGCGACGACCACGGACGCCCGGGCCTGATCGAACGGCCGGGCGCACCTGGCCGTTCGAACGGTGCTCGACGCCGTCCCGACGACCACCGCGGGCCTGCGGGGCACGCTCACCGGCCGTGTTCTCGAAAGTCGGCGTACCACCGTCGACGACGTGCTCGAATGATTCTCGGTCGGGTGCGGGTGTGTAACGCCCGGCGGCCCCGGGGCGACGTCTGTGGTGACCCACTCACATCCCGCCGGGCCGGTGACGCAGCACGCGACGGTCCCGTGGTCGACGGGGCACGGCACGGGACGCCGGCCGAACCCGGCTCGATCCCTGCCACCCGGTTCCCGACACCGAACGTCCGACACGGTGAGAACGGATAGGTAACGCCCATGGCCCGACAGTCACGCAACCGGATCCTCGCCGGTGTCCTCGCCCCGTGTGCGCTCGGAGTCGCCGCGGTGGTCGCGGTGACCGTGTCGCAGCCGGACGGACCCACCTCCGCCGATCCGGCGCTGATGGCCTCGACCGGGACCTGCTACGACATGGTCAGTGTCTCCCTCGGTGGCCGCGGCGACGCGCCGCACGACGAGAGCAAGCGGATGGTCACCCCCGACGGCACCGTGCTGCCCGGGGTGCGCTCCGACGAGTACAGCAGCCACTGGGTCGATCCGGTGGTCAACGCGCCGCGTGACGTGGTCGGCGACGAGTCGTACGCCGCCGTGTACGTGGACTATCCGGCGCACATGAACTCGTACGAGGACGCCGTCGACGGCGGTGTCGAGAACACCGCGGCGATCATCCGGGCGATCCACGAGTCGTGCCCCGACACGCAGTTCGCGATCGTCGGCTACAGCGAAGGCGCCGACGTCGCCCGCCGCGCCGCCCAGGAGATCGGCTTCCAGGAGCCGGACGCCGACGGCAACTACGACATCGTCGACCCCTCCTCGGTGGTCGGTGTGGTGATCCTCGCCGACGCCGGTCGCAGCAGCGGCGACGGGCCGTTCCCGGGCGCCGAGAACGAGTTCTCCCGCCCGGACGGATTCGACCGCAAGTACCAGGACGGCAGCGTCGCGACACCGGGCAGCGGTGCGCTGCCCGGCACGTCCGGTGGGTTCGGAGCACTCGACGGCAAGGTCGCGTCGTTCTGCTCCGAGGGTGACCTGACGTGTTCGGCCCCGGAGAACATCGCGCTGCTTCAGCTCGCGGTCAACGTCGGCCGTCAGTTGAACATCGACTCCATGCAGGCCCACGGGTTGACCCCGGAGACGGCGCTGAGCACCGCGGAGGTGCTCAGCGGGGTCGCCCTCGCCGCGCTGGCCGACATCTCGACGCAGGACGACTGGATGCGCTCGGACGAGACCTTCCTCGACGTGCTGATCAAGGTGTCGGATCCCGCGTACGTTCCGAACACCGACGACGCGCAGACCGTCGCGGCCACCGACCCGACGGTGGTGGACCGCCCCATCCCGGCGAACGCCCTCGCCAACCTCGCCTACCTCCCGGAGAAGCTGTTCAAGGAGGTCGTCGGGTTCATCGAGGACAACGAGAACACCCTCCAGGTGGTGCTCAGCGACCCCTACCAGCAGACCCTCGGCCCCGACACCGGTCATCACTTCGACTACTGGCGTGACGAGGACCCGGCGAACGGCAAGGAACTGTCGTCGGCGGAGTACGCGGCACAGTGGTTGACCCACCTGGCGGAACAGGCGAAGAACGGGCAGACGGTGCCGACCGACGTCGATCCGAGCACCGCGCGTCTCGTGGACGCCGAGGATGCCGCGACGTCCGACACATCCGAAACCCCTGCGACGTCCGAGGCCACGTCGACGGTCGTCCCGGACGCGATCGTCTCCGGGGGCACCTCCCCCGACGCGACCGTTCCGGGTGCCGTCGCCGGCACACCCGACCCGGCCGTCGGCGACGCCGGCACCGACATCGCGCCCACCGACACGGTTCCGCCGCCGACCGATCTTCCGACCCCGGTTCCGGCCGAGGTCCCGGCGGGCACCGCGGCGCAGGATCCCGCAGCCACCGGATCGACGTCGGCCACCGAACCCGGTACCGACACCGCGTCGACGGGGACACCCACCGGGCCCGCTGTTCCGTCGTCGACGACGCCGACCACCACCGCGTCCGTCACGGCGCCGCAGCCTGCGGCCTGAGCACGACGACGCGGGTGTCCGGGCCGCGGGATCATCCCGCGGCCCGGACACCCGCTTCCGTACCGAGCGCGGCAGCCTCTCCACGCGTGGCGACACCGAGTTTGCGCAGCACACCCGCGACGTGGAATTTCACGGTCGATTCACTCACGCCGAGCCGCTGGGCGATCGCGCGGTTGCGCCGTCCCGCCACGAGGTGTTCGAGCACCTCCCGTTCGCGCGGCCCGAGGGCCGCGAGCGCGTCGACGACGGGGCCGTCCGGGGACGGGGCGGGCAGATCCAGCGGCAACACCGCGGCGACGCGGGACCCCCATCCGGGTATCGACTCGGAATCGAGGGTGCCGCCGAGGGTTTCGACCCGATCGCGGAGTTGACGTTCGAGTTCGTCGACGTCGATCTCCCCGAGACCGTCGTCGCGGATGTCGACGAGTAGGTTCGCGCCGTCGCAGTTCCACGCCACGCGGATCCGGCCGGCCGTCCCCTGCCCGGACAACGCCAGGACCGTGCCGCGTGCGAGGGCGCGTGCGGCGTGGGCGACCTCCCCCGGCAGTCCGCGGCCGTCGAGGGGTGGCGCGACCATCTCGAGGGTCACGTCCCGGTGCCGCAGCAGGGACCGAAGCTCACCGTGCATGCGCGCGAACGCCGTGGTCACCGCCTCCTCCGCGAGGTCGCGATGGTGGTCGACGGCCGAACGTAACGCGATGAGGGCGGAGGTCGCGGTCTCGCGGGCGGTGGTGCGGGCGCGGGTGTCGTCGAGGTCGGTCGATCGCAGGGTGGCCAGGATCGTCTCGAGGGTGACGGCGTGGGTCTCGGTGAGTTCGGCGACGGTGCGGGCACGTTCGGCGGAGGCCGCGCGGGATTCGGCGAGGTAGGCGGGACTGGCACTGTGCACCTGCAGTTGGATACCGGTGGCCACCACCGCGAAGAGGGCTCGTGCGATGTCGAGGACGGCGGGGCGTGGCCGGTGTCCGGTGGGGACGATCAGCAGGAGAGTGTCGGTCCGATCGAGGCATGCGTACACCTCGATGTCGCGGCCGGCGATCCGCGCGGGTCGACAGCAGAACTCCCCGGCGGTCAGTCCACCGCGGATGCGGTCGAGTTCGGCGATCGTGATGCGGTCCACGATCACCGGATCGCCGGCGATCTTGCGGGGTCGGCCCGTGCATTCGCGGGTGAAGACGACCAGCGCGCGGTGCGGGACCAGCTCGGTGAGCAGCATCGAGAAGCGCTGCGCGATCTCCGGAAGCGGCCCCACCAGCACGTCGCGCAGGTCGGTGACGAGGGCATCGGGGCGTGGTACAGCGGCGGTCACCCTGGTCACACTATCCGGGCACCGGATATGCAAGGTAAGCGTCGCCTAAACTCACCGGCCCGTGGGCCCCACCGGTCCGGTAGTCCCTGAAATTGCGTAGCCCCCTCCCGGAGGACCAGCATGACGACCCGATCAGCGCACCGGCGCACGCGCGCCCTCGTCGCGGCAGGAGCGGCGCTGCTCGTCGCCGTCACCGGGTGTTCGTCGTCGCAGGACACCGCATCCGACGACGCCGCCACCGCCTCCGACACGTTCCTGCCGGAGGCGGAGGGCACCACCACGTACCCGCTGACGCTGCACACTCCGTACGGTGAGACGGTTCTCGAGGAGCGACCCGAACGGATCGCGATCGTGGGAGGTCTCGGCGAACTCACGAACCCGGGTGCGGGCGCAGCCCGATCCCCTGAGCCGTCGGCCGCGGTGCGGCGACACGTAGATTGACGTCGACGTCCCACACCGACACCGAGGAGACGCCGTGAGCGACATTCCCGCTGATGCCGTGTGGCTGCGGCCGGGGCAGATCGCGCAGCGCGCCGGAGTCGCGGTCTCGACGCTGCACTACTACGAGCAACTCGGTCTGATCACGAGCCGACGCACGGCGGGAAACCACCGCGAGTACCGACGCGACACGCTGCGCCTGATCGCGTTCGTCCGCGCCTCCCAACGGCTGGGAATCCCGCTCGCCACCATCAAGTCCGCCCTCGACGATCTTCCTCACGACCACCCGCCCACCAAACGCGACTGGGCCCGGCTCGCGCGGCTGTGGCGATCCGATCTCGACGACCGCATCGACCGTCTCGTCGCTCTCCGCGACAACCTCGCGAACTGCATCGCGTGCGGCTGCCTGTCGCTGACGGCCTGCCCCTACACCAATCCCGGGGATGCACTCGGCAAGGAGGGGCCGGGCGCGCGGGGGCTCGAGCCCGCCTCGACGAGGCATGATCCTGCCGAATCCTGAGCGCAACCCCTTCGCCCAGGAGCGGACCGAGCTACGGCAGGAAGGCCCTTGGCCCGGGCTTGTTCTCGCGTTCGTGGAGTAGGCAGAGAGAAGTCGTGCGTGGGAGCGGCGACGATCACGGCGGTCAGCCCGGCCGGCAGGGTGGTCGCCACCTCGCCGGCCCCGACGATCGAGGCCTGGCCATCGCCACGAACCTCGGTGATCCCCTCTGCGACGGCCTGTGCGATGGCTGACGTGTGACCGAAATAGGACTCGGTGACGATCAGTACGCTCATTTTTTGATCCGATCGGTGGTGGGAAGCCACGCGACGACCAAGGTGATCGCGCCGAGCACGGCCAGCGCGATGCTCATGATGCGCCATGACAGCGGCAGGATGGGCGTGTCGTGCTCGGAGACCACCGCCCCGAAGATCAGCAGCGCGCTGCCGATGACGAAGCAGGCCGTGGACCACCACCGCGCCCATCTCGCCTGGCGCCACGTCCCGACGAGCGCGACGGCCCACCCCACCATTGCCAGACCGAAGACGCCGCAGAGGAAGACCCACGGCACGATCGGATCAGGAACCTCGCCATACGGTGCGTAAAGCTCGTGGACGTGCGTGGCGACGCTGTCGCCGGTCGCCCGGTCCACGACCATCCAGATCACGGCCACCACCGTGGTAGCCGATCCCAGCCCCAGGCAGATCGAGACCGCGACCCGTCGCGACGCCGTACGTTCCGCGCCCATACTCACTCCTGTTTTGAGAGTTACTTTCAGTTGACGGTGACTCTAAATAAACAGGCAGGGTGAGTCAACTGGCAGTGACTTGCAGTAGGGTGGGTTGATGGCACCGGGGCTCAGAGAGCGCAAGCGGCGCGCAGCGATGCGCCACATCCAAGAGGTCGCCCTCGACCTGTTCGACGAACGCGGCTTCCAGGAGGTCAGTGTCGAGCAGATCGCCGACGCCGCCGATGTCTCGCCGTCCTCGGTCTACCGGTATTTCGGCACCAAGGAGGGCATCGTTCTGGCGGATGACTTCGACGCCCTGAGCGAGGCCGACCTCACCAGCATCATCGACCCCGGCGATCTCGTCGGCACCGCACGAACGGTGGTCGCACGATTCGAGCCGTCCGAAGACCAGCAAGACCCCGAGGCGAACCTCGCGCTGCGCCGCATCCGTTACTTCTTCGACGAACCATCCGTCCGCAAGGCGTCCTACGAGACTCTGGCCAACGCTGTTGAACGGATCGCTCCGATCCTCACCACGTCCGGTGGATTCACGGCCTCGGAAGCCCGCGTCATGTCCTCGGCGCTGGTCTTCGGCTACTTCTCGGCCGTCGAGCAGTGGTACCGCAACCCGGAAGGCCGATCCATCACCGACGTCCTCGACGAAGTCCTCGGGACCCTACGCCGCCTATAACGGACGACGATCACGTCGCCGGCCAGCACGCGGCCGGACAGAATCGCCTCACATGCGTCCTCCTGGGATTCGACGACGACGGCAGGACCGGCGAAGGTCAGGATCGACTCGTCGACACCGGCGGTCTCGACGACGCAACCGTCGACCGACAGGTTTCCGCGGAGCACTGCGATCCCACCGTCCGGCGAGTAAGCATGCGCGACGTCGGATCAGTCCCCGGTAGTGGTGCAACTGATTTCTGATCCTTCGTAGGTGGTCAGACTGGTAGTTGCATCAGCGGATCGGTGCTCACCTCCGGCGTGTGGTGGGTGTCTGTGATGGTCAGTCGGCATCGGCTCAGGACCTCGAGGCCCAGGTAGCGGCACCCTTCGGCCGATTCGTCGGTCTGCTCGGCCAGCACGGCGCCGATGAGTCGGACGATGGCGTCTCTGTTCGGGAAGATGCCGACGACATCGGTGCGGCGGCGGATCTCCTTGTTGAGGCGCTCGGTTACCCAGCCCTCGTGGCCGGATCAACCCCTGGTGCGCGACTCGAGTCATCGCGTGATTCCTCGGTGATCAGTCAGACCGGTCAAGGTCGGTGCCACCTCCTTTGCATGCACGCAGAGCACGCAACTATCCACTGGCGGCGGTCCGCAACGTGCACACCACACCCGCGTGATCGCTCAATCGCCCTTGTTCGTCGACACCTGCCCAGGTGCGCACCGAGGTGCAGTCGAGGTCCGAGGCGATGTGGTCGATCAGCGGACCGTGCTCAACCTCACCCGCCGTGTGCAGCCTCCAACGATCCATCACCTCGAGCAGCCGGGTGTACACCCGGATCGGTTGGCGACGCCTCGGCACACGTTGGTTGAAGTCACCGGCGACGATCGTCGGAACCCGCGGATCGAACTGAGCCGCCAGCTTCTCGATCTGATCGCAGCATTCGAGATGCTCGGACCAGCTCGTCGCGTCACGGCGCCCGGTGCTCACATGGGCACTCGCCCACGGAATGCACACCGCGAGGATTCTCACCGGACCGATCGGGGTCGAAGTCTGGGCGGTCAGGACCCTGCCGGCGCCCGCTCCGATCGTCAGCGCTGCCGTGTCCGTGAGCGGGCACCGCGACCACAGCAGGGTCTTGCGCCGGTGAGGATGGGAGGTGATGTCGTATCCCCAGTCCGTACCGGCATCGACCACATGGCCACCGTCCGGGAGCAGGTCACGTTGACCTTCGGTCACGATGAGCAGGTCCGCGTCCACCGCATGCAGACGATGGCGCACTCGCGCAGCGCGGGCCCCGGTCCCGCTCGCCCACATGGTGTTCCAGGTCGCGACGGTCAATTCGATGTCATCCACAGTCGAACCCTACGAAGACCCGGTGACATCGGCGAAAAACCGGCCGCCGTCGGCTCGACCACGTCTTCCGCGCATGGGCCTCCGTGTCGTACCGTCAGGCCTAGTCGAAACTTCTCCCAGACACACGCCCGCAACCGGTACCGGCCGTCCTCGTCCAGGTCGTAGCTCTGCATCGCCACCGAAGCGCCGAGCAGATCGCAGGCCAGTTGCACGAGAGCCGGCCAGATCCGGTTCTGGCCGGAGCCGTGAAACGGAAGATTCTGCAGTCCGGTCACTTTCGCGGACTGGATACGGTCTTCGCAGCGGGCGCGGCGGCGGTGTCGCAGTTCCAGATCGGGCAACTGACCACACCGGACCGGTCGGCTCCGGGTCGAGTCCCCGGTCCAGGGCGTCACCATCGATGCGGCGGTGGGTGGTGCGACTGTCGGTGCGTTCGTAGCGGCCGGCACTCAACGCTCCGGTGGCTTCGGCCTCGATCAGCTCCTGCAGGCTGGCGCGGATCAGGTTCGGCGAACACGGACGCGACATCGGCCCCCTCGAGGGCGTCGAGGTGGGCGAGCAGGGCAGAATGGTCATGGGTCATCGCGTGGCCCTTCGGGTCGAGTCACCTTGTTCGGTAACTCGTCCATCACTACGCGGTGGCCCACCTCGGTACGGTACCGACACGCGGTCGGTCCTGCAGGTCAGGGCCTCATCCGATTCCCACCGCCCCAGGGGACCTACCCGTCTACATCGACGAGACGGCGAACTGCGCGCCGAGCACAACCGGCCGTTCGAGATACCGCTCGACCCGAAGGCCAACGCCAACGCCCTGACCTCGGCCGCAGACGCCGACAAGGCCCGAACCTCCACCAACATTGACATTGGCAAGGGTTCGAGCCTTGTGCATGGGGTGGGCCTAGCGGGAGCGTTTTCGAAACTTCCCCGAGGAATCGTCAATACCTGTGGATCTCGGTTTGTCAGGCGACCTCGGAGACCGGGGTATCGGGCGACGGTTCCGGGGTGATGTCAACCGGCCGTTCGAGGAGTTTGCCCTTGTGGAACAACGCGCCCGCCCGTACCAGGGCGACCAGCTGCGGGGCGTTGACGGCCCGCCACCGCGATTGGGCCGCTTCGATCAGCTTGTAGGCCATCGCCATGCCTGCTGCTCGTGAGCCCGGTCCCTTCGTCACTCTGGTCCGAAGCCGCACCGTCGCGAAGGTCGATTCGATGGGATTCGTCGTGCGTAGATGCACCCAATGCTCGGCGGGATACCGGAAGTATTCGAGCAGCACGTCGGCGTCGTCGACGATCTTCTTGACCGCCTTCGGATACTTCGCGCCGTAGTCACGTTCGAACGCCGCGATCGCCAACTGCGCCTTGTCGATGTCCTCGGCCCCGATGATCTCCTTCATCGCCGCCAACGCACCCGGATGCGCCGACTTCGGTAGTGCAGCAAGAACGTTGGCTTGTTTGTGGAACCAGCAGCGCTGCTCCCGCGTCTCGGGGAACACCTCCCGCAACGCCGACCAGAACCCCAGCGCCCCGTCCCCGACTGCGAGCACCGGTGCCCGCATTCCCCTCCGGACGTCCGTCGGCGCGGACCCCGAGCATGACCAGCAGGCAGAGTTTCTCCTGCTCGAGCCTCACCTTCAGGTGGATTCCGACGACCCACAGGTACACGTAGTCGACCTGCGAGAGATCCCGCTGGGCGAAGGCTTTCGCCTCGTCCTGCCACTGCGCGGTCAGGCGGGTGATCGACGCCGGCGACAGGCCCGCGCCGGAGCCGAGGAACTGCTCGAGTGCGGGTCCGAAGTCGCTGGTTGACAGGCCGTGCAGATACAGCAGCGGCAGCACCTCGGACACCTGGGTGGACTTGC
>Ga0209509_1000988_pt1 | contig 23168 bp, 18 predicted proteins | sample BioC13SIPDNA_FD_185743 | JGI IMG/M metagenome (GOLD analysis project Ga0209509, IMG submission 185743) | Anaerobic biogas reactor microbial communites from Washington, USA - Biogas_R1_A C13 SIP DNA (SPAdes) (version 2) | ecosystem: Engineered > Bioreactor > Anaerobic > Unclassified | place...
TTTGGCGCGGGTTCGTTCCCGGATATGCTGGATCCAGGCCACGACCATCTTCGCCTCGTGTTCTTCGTCGCCCGTGACGAACCAGTCGAGGGGGCGGCCCGCTCCAAGCTCGCTCCAGAGTTTTTTCTCGCGGCGCGCCCGGTTGTTGGCGATGACCGCGTTGGCCGAGGACAGGATGGTCTGGGTGGACCGGTAATTCTGTTCGAGTTTGACGATTTTTGCCTCCGGATAGTCCGTCTCGAAACTGAGAATATTGCGGATGTCGGCCCCGCGCCACCCGTAGATGGACTGGTCGTCATCGCCCACCACGCAGATGTTGCGATGGGCCGCTGCCAGGAGCCGGAGCAGTTCGTACTGAAGATGGTTCGTGTCCTGGTACTCGTCGACCATCACGTAGCGCAACCGTTTCTGGTACCGCGCCAGAATCCGGGGATGCTCGCGCCACAGGCGCAGGGTCAGCAGCAGCAGATCGTCGAAGTCCAGGGTGTTGGCGGCCCGCAACGCGGACTGGTATTTTTCGAACACCGCCGGGAGCCATTTGGCGTATTTCCTGGCCGTCTCGGTATCGCCGTCCGGCTGGTCTTCCGGCACCTCAAACAAGCCGTTGTTCTTCACCAGTCCGATTTGTTCGACAAAGCTGTCCGGATCAAACGTTTCCTTCACGTCGTCGAGATCCTCGAGCAGACGCCGCACCACGGTACGGACATCTCCCTCCGACGAGATGGTGAAGTCCTGCCGGTAGCCGAGGTGCGCGATTTCGGCCCGCAGCACGCGCAGGCAGAACGAATGGAACGTCGAAATGACCAATTCCCGCCCGGCCCGCGCACCGACGAGCGCCGCCACCCGTTCCCGCATCTCGCCCGCGGCCTTGTTGGTAAAGGTTACCGCGAGGATTTCACCGGGCTGGGCGATGCCCTGCGCGAGAATGTACGCAATACGCTGCGTGATCACGCGGGTCTTGCCGCTGCCCGCCCCCGCGAGTATCAGCAACGGTCCTTCCGTGTGCGCAACCGCCTCCCGTTGTGCCGGATTCAGTCCGGCCAGGAATGCATTCATGAATCCCCTCGACTGTGCATGAGCGTATTGTTCAGGAAGTTTTCCACGGGCAGGAGAATAGGGTAGTGTACCAATCGTCGGTCTTGAAGTCCATGCCTTCGGCAAGATCAGCAAATGGCTTGACAGCGCCCCGTTCCGCCGGATCACTTGCGAAGGCCGAATCGAAAAGGGTAGGCTAACGCTTCAGAAAATCCTCGAGGGAGTTGTGCCGATGAGCGAGTATGTCTTGGAGATGCGGGATATTGTGAAACGCTATCCGGGCGTGTTGGCGGTCGACCATGGCCAGTTGACCCTGCGGCCCGGCGAGGTGCACTGTCTCGTGGGGGAGAATGGGGCGGGCAAATCCACCCTCATGAAGGTCCTGGCGGGGGCCATCCCGATGGATTCGGGCGAGATCCGGCTGTCGGGAGAACCGGTCAGCGTCACTTCGCCGCACCATGCCCAGCAGCTCGGCATCAGCATGATCTACCAGGAGTTCAACCTGAGCCCCTTCCTCAGCGTCGCCGAGAACATTTTTCTGGGCCGGGAGCCGCGCCTGGGCAAAACCCCGTTCATCAACTGGTCCACGATGTATCGCGATGCCCGCGAGATTCTCGGGCGCGTGCGCACCGACCTGGACGTGCGCAAACCCGTCAACGAGTGCAGCGTGGCCCAGCAGCAGATCGTCGAGATCGCCAAGGCCCTGTCGTTCAGTTCGAAGGTTATCGTGATGGACGAGCCGTCGGCCACCCTGACCGACCACGAGCTCAAGGCGCTGTTCGACCTCATCCGCGGCCTCAAGAAGGACGGGATCGGCATGATCTACATCTCGCACCGGCTCGAGGAAATCTTCGAGATCGGCGACCGGGTGACCGTCATGCGCGACGGCCAGTACATCGGCACCAAAGAGGTCTCCGAGGTGCACCGGGAAGACCTCATTCACATGATGGTCGGCCGTGAATTGAAAGACGAGTATCCCAAAGAGCGTTTCGCCCGGGGTGAGGAAGTGCTGCGCGTCGAGGGTCTCGGTATCGATGGCGCGTTTCAGGATGTCAGCTTCAGCCTTCACAAAGGCGAGATCATGGGGCTGACGGGGCTGGTGGGCGCCGGCCGCACCGAGGTCGCGCGGGCCATTTTCGGCGCCGACAAGCTTCACGCGGGCCAGATATTCCTGGATGGCCGGCCCATCACCGTCACCTCACCCCAGGACGCTATCCGCCAGGGCATCGGGCTGCTGACCGAGGACCGCAAAACGCAGGGTCTCGTTCTGGGCATGTCGGTTCGCGAGAACACCACCCTCGCCAACCTGAAAGACCTGGTCCGGTTTCTGTTCGTGGATCGCGGGCGCGAGCGGGAAGTGACGCTGAAGTACGTCGACGACCTGCGCATCAAGACGCCCACCATCGAGCAGACCGCCCAGAACCTCAGTGGCGGCAACCAGCAGAAAGTCGTGCTGGCCAAATGGCTGTTTACCGGGTGCCGGGTGCTCATCTTCGACGAACCCACCCGCGGCATCGACGTCGGGGCCAAGGTCGAAATCTACAAGCTGATGAACGAACTGGTCCGCAACGGCGTTTGCATCCTCATGATCTCGAGCGAACTGCCCGAAGTGCTGGGCATGTGCGACCGCATCCTCGTCATGCACGAGGGTCGGCTGGCCGGGGAACTGCCGCGGGCGGACGCCGATCAGGAACGCCTCATGCGCCTCGCAACGGGGGAAACGCTCGCCGCGGTCTAGCGGTTCGCGGCGCGTCTTTCAGGCGCGTAAATACCGGCGCCACGCGGACGGTTATCCCACTGTGATCAGCGACGGGTCGTACTCGTCCGGTTTCTCGTAACCGAGCAGGTTCAGCAGCGTCGCCGCTACGTTGCTCAGCCCCGCATGTTCCACGCCGCTCAGGCTGAGCACGTTGGCTCCCGAGAAATCCTTGACCACGAACGGCACCGGATTCAGCGTGTGCGCCACCATGGCCTCCCGTTTGCCCTTCTTCTCGGTCCACATGCAGTCGGCGTTTCCGTGATCGGCGGTGGCGATCAGGATGCCCCTGGCCGCGCGCACCGCCGGAAGGATGCGGCGCAGGCCCAGGTCAACCGCCTCCACGGCGATTCGCACCGCGATGGGAATGCCGGTGTGGCCCACCATGTCGCCGTTGGCGAAATTGAGCCGGACGAATTTCCGATCCCCCTGCCGGATCTGGGCGAGGACCGCATCGGTGATTTCGGCCGCTTTCATCCAGGGCCGCTGGTCAAAGGTGACCTTGTCGGATGGGATTTCCACATATTTCTCGAGGGTTTCGTCGAGGTATCCGGAGTTGTTGCCGTTCCAGAAATAGGTTACGTGCCCGAATTTCTGGGTTTCGGAAATGGCGTAGGAGGTGACGCCCGCCGCGCAGAGATACTGTCCGATGGTCCGGTCGATGGCGGGCGGCTCCACGAGAAAGTTCCGCGGGATGTGGGCGTCGCCGTCGTATTCCATCATGCCCGCGTAGAACACGTCCGGCACGCGTTTGCGGTCAAATCCGCTGAAATCGTCCTGTTCGAAGGCCATGGAAATCTCGATGGCCCGGTCGCCCCGGAAATTGAAAAACACCACGGCGTCGCCGTCTTCGATGGTTCCGACGGGTTTGCCGTTCTCGGCGATGACGAAGCTCTCGAGGTACTGGTCAGTGATGCCGGGGTCTTCCGCGTAATACGTCTTGATGGCCTCGCTCGCCGAGGCGAACGGCCGCCCCTCGCCGAGGACATGGGCTTTCCAGCCGCGTTCTACGACCGTCCAGTCGGCGAAATAGCGGTCCATGGTGGTGATCATGCGCCCGCCGCCGGAAGCGATGCGGTACTCCTTGCCGCCCTCGCTCAAGGCGGCCAGCCGGGCCTCGAGGGGTTCGATGTACTTCAGCGCGCTCTTTTCGCCCACATCCCGGCCGTCCATCAGCGGATGCACCCGCACCCGCGGCATGCCGTCCCGGGCACACCGGTCCAGCAGGGCGTACAACTGCTCGATGTGGCTGTGCACGTTGCCGTCAGACAGCAACCCGATAAAATGGACGGCGCCGCCGCTGGCGGCGCGTTCCTTGAGGGCGTTCCAGGCCGCGCCTTCAAAGATCTTCCCCGACCGGATGGCCTCGTTGACCAGCCGCGCGCCCTGTGAAAACACGCGGCCCGCACCCAGGGCGTTGTGACCGACCTCGGAGTTGCCCATGTCCTCGTCGGTGGGAAGCCCGACCGCCGTGCCGTGGGCTTTCAACTGCACGTAGAGAGGTTCCTGGAGCAACTCGTCCAGAACAGGCGTATACGCCATATGCACGCCATCGGACTCGTCGCGCTTGCCAATGCCCACGCCGTCCATGATGACCAGGACCACCGGCCCCGGAAACGGGGTGTATTTCGCCAGTTTTTTCAGACTGAGCTTGCTCATGAATCTTCCTTATCGTGATGGTTGCGCCCGGAATGCGCCAGTGTACCGGGCGCGAAGGATCCGATCAAATCAGACGCCGGAAAGCACGGGTTGCGCGAACCATCAGGCGCCCGCCGCCGCGCCGGAGGTACCCAGCCTGGCCCCTGCCCCCGGAGTATTTCCGCCCGGTCAGTCTTTGAATGCCGTCAGGGCCTGTTTCAACGCGGCAAGCATCTCGGCGCGGTACTCGTCCGGCTTATCCACATGAAACACCTTCATGGGACGTCCTATGCCCGCAGAAACCAGGGTGGTGCGCCCCGACGGTTCGACGAGCACTTCCGCTCCGGGGAAGGAAAACGTCTGGCAGGCACGGCCCGCGGCATGCAGAAACGCCCCCGTACACCACATGTTCCGTTCCTGGCTCCAAATCTCCTGGCGAAGGGCTTCAGGGACCGGCTCGGACAAGGCCTGTATGGGGTCGCGCTGCGCCGGGTCGGTCTTGGTCAGGGCATAAATGACGAAGCGCTGGATCTCCGGGGACGTCTCTTCCAGCGCCTCTTTGTGGGTGAAGCGCCAGTAGGATTCATAGCCGTCCGGGCCAAAACACGGCACGAGGTAGAGCGGAAGACCGCTGTTCAGCACGCGAACATAGGAGTGCGGATCGAGGTCGACGTTGTATTCACGGTCGCCGCCCGCATGGCCGGCGTTGACGTAGAGCCGGGCAATCTTCTCGCGGCACAGACGTTCGTCGCGGTTCATGGCCGCCGCAATGTCGCGAAGGCTGCCTGTCGCGAATACCACCACAGGCTGCGGACTCTCTTTCAGGACGCGCAAGATCAACTCGACCCCGCGCTGAGTCTCTTCGGGCTGGTTACGGCCCGTGTCACCCGGCGAGGCCAGGCATTCGAGCAGTCCCGTAGCGAACGGCACGTCTTTCCCGGTCAGGTGCATCATCTGCCGCAGCGGCACGACCCCCGGACGGTCCTTGCCGATCGGCCCGAGATCGAAGACCACGCCGCGGATATCAAATTCCGGCATCCCGAAAAGGGTCGCGATGTCGAAATGGTCGTCGGGATCGGCATGGGGATGCAGGAGGTCCGTCGTGTAGAGAATCGGCACCGCAGCATCGGCCCCGGCTGCGCCGGCAAGCAAACCCACGGCGGCAAGAAGGCATACACTTCGCATGGGCACTCTCCTCGTTTGTTCGAGCAAGACTATGCCCGATCGGATAGAGACTGTTAAAGATCCGCGGGAAGGCGTTAACCGTGAGCCGTGCGGTTCGGGCGATGCTGGTCAGAACCAGGAAGAAAATTGCCGTGCGGGCGCGCGGCGCTTGGAGCATGTCCCCGTTCGGGCAGGCCCGAAGGGGCGGCCGAGGATAGCCCCGAGGCGGAGGGGTTCCACCGGAAAGCGCATGGCGCGGTGGTGTATGATTCTGTCTGAGGAAGCACGAACCGTTCGCGCACAGCGATGCCGCAGGACGACCGCGAACGCGGCGCCCCGGAGGTCCGGATCGTGCGTTTTGAACACACTCAACAGGAGATAGCGCATCCATGATCCTCGGTATCGGGACGGATCTGGTGGACGTGGCCGAGATGGCGCGCCGTATCGAGCGCGGCCGGCTGTTGCGGGTCTTCAGTGAGGGGGAACGGGCCTATGCCGACAGTAAACCGAAACGCCGCATGCAGACCCTCGCCGCGCGTTGGGCCGCGAAGGAGGCTTTCGCCAAGGCCCTCGGAACCGGCATCCGCGCCGAGTGGAACCTGGAGGAAATCGAAGTGGTCAACGGCGACGGTGGACAGCCCGAGCTGCGGCTGGGCCCCTCCGTGCGTGGCGCACTGCCTGAAGGCGCGCGCGTGCACGTGTCGCTCTCTCATACCAAGACGTGCGCCGTTGCCGTGGTGATCATCGAGATTGGCTAGACCGGTTTCGGCCGGTCAGGCCCGGGCTTTCCCGGAAGGCTGCCCCGCCTGAACACCGGCCACCGTGACCGGGCCGCGCTCTTTCACGGAGCGGCAGATCGCGTCGATCACGGCCATGTTGGCAATGGCGTCCTCGGCGGGCCAGCGCGTGGGCCGGTGGGTGAGGCAGGCATTGACAAAATCCTCGACCTCGAGCTGATAGGTGTTCGCGCCTGCCACGTATTCACGTTTTTCCTCGTCGCCGTGCCGGAGGATGATCTCCGCCCGGACCTCGCCCGGGAACCATGGGCTGGGCAGGATGAGCGTGCCGCCGGTGCCTTCCAGGACCGCCCGCATGCGGGTGTGGGTCTCAAAGCTGCATTCGAAATAGGCCAGCAGGCTGTTGGGGAATTCGAGGCAGGCGATGGTCGTCTTGTCGACGGCGCCCTGGCGGACGAAGGCGGTGGCGCACGCGGGTTCACACCGGGCCATCATGCGCGAGAAATTCACGCAGTAGCAGCCCACATCCATCAGGGCGCCTCCGGCCAGCTCCGGTTTCATGCGGATGTTCTCCGGATCGTTCAGTGGAAAGGAGAAGGTGCTGCGAATGGTGACGAGCTCGCCGATCGCTCCCTGGTCGACCAGTTCCCGTACGCGATCGTAGACGGGATGGTAGCGGTACATGAAGGCCTCGGCGACGGGGAGCTGTTTCTTTCGTGCGGTCTTGACGATCTTGCGGGCCTCGTCCGCGTTGACCGCGAACGGTTTTTCGCACAAGACGGGCAACCCTGCGTCCAGCGCCTTGATGGTCCACTCCGCGTGCATGCTGTTGGGCAAGGGGTTGTAGATGGCGTCAACTTCGCCCGAGCTCAGCAATTCTTCGTACGAGCCGAAGGCCCGGGGAATGCCGTGTTCTTTGGCCCATTCGATCGCGCGGGATTTTTCCCGGCTCGCAACGGCCTGCATGCAACACGCGTTGCTCAGTCCAATGCCCTTGATCACGCTTTTGCCGATTCGGGCGGTGCTCAGAATGCCCCAGCGCAGGTTTGACATGACCCAACTCCCGCAGACCGTCGCCTGCCTCGGGCGCAGAAGCGGACGGGCTCATGAACCACCGGCAGTATAGTGCACGAACCGGGGCGGGACCGGTCTCGGGGTCCCGCCCCCGGAATACCGCTATTGGGCGATGTAGGCCTCTTTGATGTAGTCCATCTCGGGGAAATTGGGCTGCAGATAGGCGTTGCCCTGCTCCTGGATCATCATCTGGTTGGGCTTCTCGCCGTATTTGGCGGAGATGCTCTCGACGACGTTCATGCCGTCGATCACCTCACCGAACGCCGAGAACCCCTGGGGATCGAGTCCGGCGCTGTTGTCATTCAGGTTGATGAAGAGCTGCGTGGAACGCGAGTTTGGCATCGACGACTTGGCGAACGTGAGGGTACCCCTCCGGTTGCCCTGCTTGACCGCCTCGTCCTGGATGGTGGCATCGCGCCACTGGCCCATGAGCGCGGGGTCGCCGTTGATTCCGAACTGCACCACGAACCCCGGCAGGACGCGGAAGAACCGGGCTTCATTGAAAAAGCCCTGGACCACGAGGTTGTAGAACCGGTCCACGCCAATGGGCGCCCAGTCTCGATGGCATTCCACCACGAAATTGCCGTTGCTGCACACAAACTGGACCTTGAAGGTATCCGGGGCGGTCAGGGTCGCGTCCTTCGGCGCTTTGCCGCCGTTATAGCCCTCGGGGAGCGGAGCGCGTTCCAGCGGGGCCGTGCTCGCGGCGTTCTGTTCTTCTTTCATTTGTTCCCTTTCGGTTTGGTCCAGCTTGAGTTCGACTTCACGCGCGGCGAGCGCCCGTTCGGGGGTCATCCGGTTGGGCTGGCAGCCATTGATGGCCACAATGCAGGCGATACCGAGCGCTGCCACCACGCCAATTGAGAGCACCTTCTTCACGTTGTTGCCTCCCTGTCAGTTACTTCCCTGCCGCGGCCCCGGGCCTTCCGCACGCCAGACGGCTGCGGGCCCCGGGGCGCCGGTTGTATCATCAGTACACCAGGTCGCCGCCCGGAAACGAGCCCAGGACCTTCAGTTCCGTGCAGTAATGCGACAATTGCTGCAGCGCCGCTTTTACCGCGGGGTCTTCGCAATGGCCGACGAGGTCAATGAAGAAGACGTAATCCCACGCCTTGCGCCGCGAAGGCCGGGATTCAATGCGGGTCAGGTTGATTTTACCTTCCCGAAGCGGCGTCAGCAACTCGTACAGCGCCCCCGGCCGGTCCTTGATATAGCAGAGGATCGAGGTCTTGTCGTTCCCGGTCGGTTTGGCCAGTTGCCGCCCAATGACAAAGAAGCGGGTGAAATTCGCCGAAGCGTCTTCGATGCCGCGGACCAGGATGTTGAGGTTATAGGTTTCCGCGGCCAAATCGCTGGCGATGGCCGCGGCGCCGGGTTCGGCGGAGGCGATCCGCGCGGCCTCGGCCGTGCTCGACGTCTCCACCAGCTCCGCGTTGGGGAGGTTCGCCTTGAGCCAGTTGCGGCACTGGATAAACGGCTGCGATTTCGAATACACCTTCGTGACCTTGTCCAGGGGCGAATTGGACAGCAGGTTCTGGACGATGTGCAGCATGATCTCGTTGACGATTTTGACGTCCGACGTCAGGAACCGGTCGAGGGTGTCGCTGACGCCGCCGCCCATGGAGGTTTCGACGGGCACGACCCCGTAATCGACGCGGAACCGCTCAACCTCGGTGAAAATGTCGTCCACCGCCGCGACGGGATGGTAGGTGGCGTGCGTGCCGAAGATGCGCAGTGCGGCCTTGTGGCTGAAGGTATCGCGCGGCCCCAGGAAGGCCACGTCGACGGGTTTCTCAAGAGCGCGGACGGCGCTGATGATCTCGCGGTAGATGGCCTTGATCGCCGCCTCGGTGAGCGGACCCTGGTTTTCGCGCAGGAGCTTGTCGTACACGGCCCGTTCACGCTCGGGCACGTAGTACACGGCGTTGTTGGCCCGCTTGATGTCGCCGATCTCCAGGGCGCACCGGGCCCGTTCGTTGAGGCACCGGAGGATCTCCGTGTCCAGCGCGTCGATCCGTTTTCGCAGTTCGTCGAGGTTCACGGTTTTTTCCTTTCGAGAATCTCCAGCGGCGCGACGCTGACCATGAACTCGCGCGTGCGCCCGGTGTGAAACCGTATGCGCGCGCGCATTTTCGCTCCTGTGCCCTTAATGTACATCACCACGCCCGGGCCGAATTGGGCGTGCCGCACCTGGGTGCCCATCGTGAGCCGCGCCGGGTCGGCCGTCGGCGCGGCCGAGGGTTTCGGTTCGCCGCGTGTTGGCCCGGAACCCGCCGGCTCAACGCGTGCGAGCAGCGCTGCCGGGACCTCGTCCAGAAACCGCGAGGGCTCGCGCTGATACCGCGACCCGAACACGATCCGGGAACGTGCCAGCGACAACGTGAGCCGGTTCCGCGCGCGGGTCATCGCGACATAACAGAGCCGCCGCTCCTCCTCCACCTCGGTCTCCGACTCGAACGCGCTCGCGTGCGGCAGAAAGCCTTCCTCCAAACCTATCAAGTACACGTTGTCGAACTCAAGCCCCTTCGCGCTGTGGCAGGTCAGAAGCTTCACCGCCGGAGCGTTCGGGTCAAGTTGATCCACATCGCTCGCCAGGGCCAGCTCTTCGAGAAAGGTCTGCAGCCCGCTGCGTTTTTCCTCGTCGAACCGGACACAGGCCGCCACAAATTCATCGATGATTTCGAGTCCGGTACGGAAATCCCGCTCGTCGGCTCGCCTGACGTAATCCCGGTAGCCGATGTCCTTCAGGAGCAAATCCACCAGCTCGGCGAGGGGGGCGCTCTTTGCCTTTTCGGCGAGGCTGTCGACGACATGTACGAAGCGGCCCGCCCCTTCCCGCGCGCGAAGGGGGAGGGTCTGGTCATGTTCGATGTCGCGCAACACCGTGAACAGACGGCAGTCCCGCTCGGCGGCGTAGGCTTCGATGGTCTCGATGGTGTGCTCGCCGATCCCCCGGTTGGGCACGTTCAATACCCGCCGTACCGCCTGGTCGTCGTCGGGGTTCACCACCAGGCGAAGGTAGGCCAGGAGGTCCTTGACCTCTTTCCGTCCGAAGAACGACACCCCGCCGATGACCACGTAGGCCAGGCCTTTGCGCCGGAGGGCCTGCTCAATCAGCCGCGACTGGCCGTGGGTGCGAAACAGCACCGCGGTGTCACGCGGCGACAGGCCCGCCGTTGCGATGTCCTCGGCCACAAACCGGGCCTCGTCATCGGCATCCTCGGCCTCGTAGAGGCGCACGGGGCGGGTATCCTCGCGCGATGTGCGCAGCGTTTTGCCGAGGCGCTGGCTGTTGTTGGCCACCACGGCGTTGGCGACATTCAGGATGGTGCGCGTGCTGCGGTAATTCTCTTCCAGACGGTAGATCCGCGCACCGGGAAAATCGCTTTCAAAATCGAGGATGTTCCGGATGGTGGCTCCGCGCCACGCGTAGATGCTCTGATCCTCGTCGCCCACGACGAAGAGGTTGGCATGGTCGCGCACGAGTTCCCGCGCGATCACGTATTGCGCCCGGTTCGTGTCCTGGTATTCATCGACATGAACGTAAGCGAACCGGTTTCCGTACCGGGCGCGGACGTCGTCGTGGTCGTGAAACAATTGCGCCGTCAAAACAAGCAGATCATCGAAGTCCACGCCGTTGCTATGTGCGAGGGCGCGATGATACGCCTGCCACAACACCTGACAGGTCTCGTCCTCACGCGACGCCGTCTCCTCCCCGGGGGCCTTGAGATCCTGTTTTCGTACGCTGATCCACCGCAGGGCTTCCCGCGGAGACACGGGGGCATATTTGCCCGGCAGGTCCTTTACGAGGCGTTTCATGAGGGAGAGCTGGTCGCCGTCGTCAACCACGGTAAACTGCCGCGCTCGTCCCAGTTTTTCGCTCTCCCGGCGCAACACGTATAATCCGAACGAATGAAACGTGCCCAGCCATGCGCCCACCTGGCGCATCCCGAGCCGGTCGCTCAGCCGGGTGCGCATCTCTCCCGCGGCGCGGTTTGTGAACGTCATGGCCAGCAGATGGCGCGGATCCACGCCGCGCTCGTCCACAAGCCACGCCAGACGCTCGATGATCACGCGGGTCTTGCCGGAGCCAGCGCCCGCAAGCACCAGCGCGGGTCCGCCGGGATGGGTGACGGCGTTCTGTTGATCGGTATTAAGGGTTGCCATACTTCCTGTCATCGTATAATTCGCAGCTTGCTTAGTTCCGCTATATCCTTGATATATCGAGAGAACGGGCGTATTTGCCGGGATAATATTTGACGGTTCGCGCATACCATGTTATCATGAGATCGAGCAGTATGCTGTGCATTGTAACAGGGAGGTGCGACCCATGTACACGGGCAGAGGCTGGGGCTTCACGCTCATCGAACTCCTCGTCGTCATTGCCATTATCGGGATTCTTGCCGGCTTTCTGGCTGTGGGCTTGCCGCGGGCGCTTGAACTGGCCAAGATACGGGATGTCGAGACCGATTTCAATGGCATTCGCAACGCGCTGTCGGTATACAGCGCACAGCACGGAAGCTACCCGCCCGCATACGGGTACTATACCGGGTACAACAACGATGCGAATGCGCCGTTGTATTACCTGACGCCGTACATGGCCCGGATCGGCGAACTGACCAACGAAGACCTGTTTGACCGGTTCTCCACCACGGACGATGCCAACCAGAACGGTGTGGTGGACCGCCTTGAGTTTACGCCTGTGGGCATCGAGATTGGACCGGGCCGCTTCCAGTTCATCGACGATGCGACGGTGCCGTACAACGGCGGTCTGGCGCCGTCCAACCAGCCCGCCCCGTACATCTACCTTCCCGTCAACAAGCGCCAGGCCACCCAGTATGCCACCTGGTTCTGGAAGAAGTGGAAGGCGAGCGGCATGGTCAAGTACATGTACGGCATCGACGACGGCGCCGACAATCCCATCAGCGCGTACAACATGACTTTCCCGCCGACGCAATACGACGACTACGTGCTGATCAGTGTGGGACCGTGGGGACAGACCGGCGGCATCGCCGATAACGCGCCCCCCGCGGCCACTCCCGCTCTGCAGTACCATATGGACGTGATGCGCGCGTATTTCCTGGCCACCCGCGACGCCAACGAAAACAAGCAACGGGACTTTGATTTCCGCACCCGCAAGCTGGGCGAAGGAAAACGCGACGCCTATGCTCAGGACGGTCTCTATCATCTGCCGAACGAGTTCGCGGAGTGGCAGAGCACGGGGTTCACGGGTTCGGGCCTCGGCCCCATGATCGACACGCCCTGAACCGCGCGGTTCGTTTGAGCGAATAACACCGTAAGGTGCGGGCGGCGGTCTCTTCCGCCCAACAATTGCGCCTGGCCGCGTCACTCCGTCCCGCGATGAGCGATGCCGGCGTCCGTGCCTCCAAGCTGTTCGCACGATGTAGATGGGCCGGTGCTGTGCCTCGATGTAGATGCGGCCGATGTATTCACCCACAATGCCCACAAGCAGGCATTGCAGGCCGCCGAAAAACCAGATACTGGCCACGACAACGACGTTTACGGGTACGGGGGCGCCGAACAGCCTTCCGACCAGGATGCCCAGCACGGTCAAGGTCGCGAACGGCACGACCAGCAGCCCGATCGCGGTCGCGATGCGCAGCGGCGCCACCGAGAAGCTCGTCACGCTCGTCAGGGCGAGGGCGACCATCTGCCAGGTCCGGTACTTACTCTTGCCCGCCTGCCTGGGCGGGCGCTCGAAGGGCACGGTGGTCTGCCGGAATCCCGTCCACGCCACCAGCGCGCGCACAAAGCGGTTGCGTTCCGGACAGCTCCGGAACGCCTCCACGGCGGCGCGGTTCATCAAGCGGAAGTTCCCCGTATCGGCGGGAAGGTTCCATCCGACGAGGACCGTCATGATGCGGTAAAACAGGTATGCGGACGCGCGCTTGAAGGCGGATTCTTCATGACGTGCGGTGCGCTGGGCGCACACGATATCGTAACCTTCGCGCCATTTTTCGACCAGGGCCGGGACCAGCGAGGGGGGATCCTGGAGATCCGCATCCATGAGAATGACCGCGTCGCCCTCGGCGAGCTCGATGCCCGCGGTGGCGGCCGCCTCGTGCCCGAAATTCCGCGAGAGCAGGATTCCCCGAACACGCGAGTCCGCCCCGTGAAGCTGCTGGATCGTTTCGCCCGACCCGTCCGTGCTGCCGTCGTCGACGAAGAGGATCTCCCACGGGAGCGCGGTCGCGTCGAGGGCCGTGCGGAGCTGTTCGTACAGCTCCGGCAGGTTCTCTCGCTCATTAAACACCGGGCAGACCACGGACACGGTCGGCCGACTTGTTTCTGCCTGCATGGCCCCCTCTTGGCTCTGGTTCCGCCGTCCTGCCCGGTCTAGATCTGGCCGGTCCCGCGTGCCTTCAGTTCGGCCACGATCCGGCGGACGTCCTGCGCCCGGTCCTTGGGCGCGACCAGCACGCCGTCGGACGTGACCACCACGATCATGTCCGTGCAGCCGATGACGCCCACCGCCACCGTTTCGCCGCCCGGCTCGTTGTAGACGATACAATCTTCGCAATCGGCCAGCACGGGGCCGCCCACGCTCACGTTGCCCTGCGCGTCGTGCGCCAGGGTCCGGTCGAGGGCGGGCCACGCGCCGATGTCGTCCCACGGAAAATCGGCACGCGCCATCACGACCCGCCGCGCGTGCTCCATGAGCGCGTAATCGATCGAAATGTCTTCCAGCTCCTCGAAGATCTGGTGGACGCCGAGATCGTCGCCGGCGTTCATCGCCTCGGTCATGCGGCGAACCGCGTCCGACAGCGCCGGACGGACCCGGTCCAGCTCATCGAGAAAATCCGAGATGCGCCAGCAGAACATGCCGCTGTTCCAGAAGTAGCGGCCCGAGGCGACAAAGTCTTCCGCGACCTCGCGGTTGGGTTTTTCGTGGAAGGCGCTCACCGGATAGATGGCGATTTCCCCTGCCGTCAATGGCGCGGCTCCGGGCGCGATCTGAATATAGCCGTAGCCCGTCTCGGGCCGGGTCGGCACTACGCCGAGCGTTGCCAGGACGCCTTCCCGTTCCACGACGTCCAGGGCGGCCGCGACGGTTTCCTGGAAGCGTTTCGGATGCCCGATGTCGTGGTCCGCCGTGGTGATGGCCATGGTGATATTCTCGGGGGCCTTGTTGTAACGCGACAGCATGCAGGCGGCCGCGTAGGCCAGCGCGCCGGAGGTATTGCGTTTGCACGGTTCCGCGATGACGTTTTCCCGCGGCACGCCCGTGTCGGCGTTGCGGATCGGCTCCACCAGATGGCGCCCCGTCACCACGTAGACATCCTCCGGTGCGACCACGGGCGCGATGCGCGAAACGGCTTCCGCGAGAAGGGGCTGAGTGGGCGAGGTCAGACAGAGCAGTTGTTTCGGCCGCAGTCTCCGGGACAACGGCCAGAACCGCTCGCCGCTTCCTCCGGCCATGATTACGGCGACTCGGACAGACTTGGCGGTACCCATCATATCCTCCTTGGTTATCGCGACCATCTTACGCAAACCCGGAGCGGGCGGCAAGATGACCCGGCGCGGCCGTGAATAAATCCCGCGCCCGGGCGTTATCTTATGTGGGAGTGAGTCCCCGTCAAATTCTGCAACGTGGCCTCCCGAAAGACCTTGCACCGTGCGGGATTGTACGCGGTGTGATCGTGTGTTATGATTAGGTTGTGCGAGTGCGGGTTGCGGTGCGCGTCAAGTGTAACATAAGGATGTGCAGTCAGTTATGAATGGTTTTCTCAAGCAGGCCTCGCTATGGATCGTGCTGATCATCATTGTGGTGCTTGCCTTGACTCAGCTCTCGAAGACCCAGAAGCCCGGCGAAAAGCTGGGGCGTCTCGATTTCGTCGAGCAGATTGAAAAGAGCAACGTCGAGGCCGTGGTGGTGAAAGACCTCGGCGACAGCCTGTATGAAGTCCGGGCAAAGCTCAAGCAAGCCTACAAGAATTCCGATACCATCGTGTTTCAATGGAAGGATTTTCTGGCCGAGTGGGATGCGAAGCTGACCGAGCAGGGGATTGTCCCCCTGATGGAGCGGGACAACAACCTCTGGCTGGGGATGCTGGTCAACGTGGTCCCGTTCATCCTGATTGTGGGCTTGTTCTGGTTTTTCATGTTTCGCCAGATGCAGGGCGGCAGCAACAAAGCGCTGTCGTTCGGCAAGAGCCGGGCGCGTCTCATGAACCACAGCGACAAGGTGGTGACCTTTGACGACGTGGCCGGGGTGGATGAGGCGAAGGAGGAGCTTCAGGAGATCATCGCGTTCCTGAAGGATCCCAAGAAGTTTTCGCGCCTGGGCGGCCGGATCCCCAAAGGCGTGCTGCTCGTGGGCCCCCCCGGAGCGGGCAAGACCCTGCTGGCGCGCGCCGTGGCCGGTGAGGCCCATGTGCCGTTTTTCAGTATCAGCGGCTCGGATTTCGTCGAGATGTTCGTGGGCGTAGGCGCGAGCCGCGTCCGCGACCTGTTCCAGCAGGGGCAGAAGCACGCGCCGTGCATCATCTTTATCGACGAGATCGACGCGGTCGGGCGCCAGCGCGGCGCGGGGCTGGGCGGCGGCCACGATGAACGCGAGCAGACGTTGAACCAGTTGCTGGTCGAGATGGACGGGTTCAACACCAGCGAAGGCGTCATCCTGATGGCCGCAACAAACCGGCCCGACGTCCTGGATCGCGCCCTGTTGCGGCCCGGCCGGTTCGACCGGCAGGTAGTGGTGAGCAATCCCGACATCACGGGGCGGGAAGCCATTCTGCGCATTCACCTGCGCAACAACAACGTGCCGCTGGATGAGGAAGTCGATATCCGCACGTTTGCGCGCGGGACCCCGGGGTTTTCGGGGGCCGACCTGGCGAACCTCGTCAATGAAGCGGCCCTGCTTGCGGCGCGCCGCGACCACGACAGGGTGCAGGTCACCGATTTTGAAGACGCCAAAGACCGCGTGCTGATGGGTCCGGAACGCCGGAGCCTGGTCATTAGTTCGAAGGAGAAATGGTGCACGGCGGTCCACGAAGCGGGCCACGCCCTCGTGGGACGCCTTATCCCGCACGGCGATCCCATTCACAAGGTGACGATCATTCCGCGCGGCCAGGCCCTGGGCGTCACCAGCATGCTGCCCGAAGAGGATCGGCATTCGCTGTCGAAGTCGTATTGCCTGGCACAGATTCGCTACATGATGGGCGGGCGCGCGGCGGAAGAAGTCGCGCTGGATGAGCTCACCAGCGGCGTGTCGAACGATCTCAAACGCGCCACGGAACTGGCCCACGCCATGGTGTGCCAGTGGGGCATGAGCGAGCTCGGGCCCATCTCGTTCGGATCCAATTCGGAGGTCTTTCTCGGGCGCGACCTGGTGCGCGAACGCGATTTCAGCGAGGAAACCGCGTCGGCGGTCGATAAGGCCATCCACGCGATCCTGGACGAAGCCTACTCGGAAGCCCGGGACCTCATGACGAAGCACAAGGATATCCTGCTGGCCATTTCCGAGGCGCTTGTCGAGCGCGAAACGCTGGAAGGCGACGAACTGGATAAGATCATCCGGAAACACGGCGGACAGGACCTGTTGCCCCGGAAAGACCGCGAGCCGCCGGCGGGGCCCCGTCCTTCCCGCGCCGTCGTGGCGGAGCAGCCGCGCGACGAAGAGGAGCCGGACAGCGGAGGCCTGCAGCCGGGTCCCGAGACGCCCGTGCCGCATCCCGCTTAGGCGGTTTTCGGGAGCCAAGCGGCCGGAATGCCGGATACAGCGGCGGAGTGGGGGAGCATGACCGAGAGGGCGACGGAGCGTCCGTTGGTGGACCGGCTGAGCCCCGGCACGGCCGTGATGGGCATCGTGAACGTGACGCCCGACTCGTTTTTCGACGGGGGGCGCTATGCCACGTTCGAGCGCGCCGCGGCGCATGCCCGCGAACTGGCCGAGGCGGGGGCGGACATCATCGATATTGGCGGCGAGTCTTCCCGGCCCGGCGCGGAACCGCTCACGCCGGCCGAAGAATTGCAACGTGTTTTGCCGGTAGTGCGTGCGGCGGCGTCGCTGCAGACGCCGGTGTCCATTGATACCTATCATGCATCGACCGCCGAGGCGTGCGTTGCCGCCGGGGCCGCGATGGTCAACGATATCACCGCGCTCCGGGGTGACCCCGAGATGGCCGGCCTGGTCGCGTCCAGCGGGGTGGACTGCGTGCTCATGCATATGCAGGGCGATCCGAAGACGATGCAGTCGAACCCGTCGTACACGGATGTGGTGGACGACATCCGGGCGTTTTTCGACGAGCGGATGGCGTATGCGGTAGCCCAGGGCATTTCCGAGCGGCGCATCTGGCTTGATCCCGGATTTGGATTCGGCAAGACGGTGGCGCATAATCTGGAACTGTTGAGACGCCTGGGAGAATTGGCTGCGTTGGGACGCCCCATCCTGGCCGGTACGTCCAACAAATCGATGATCGGCGCCGTGCTCAACGCCCCCGTCGACGACCGCGACGCCGGGACGGCCGCCACGGTAGCGGTCGCCATCGCGAACGGGGCCCGGGCGATTCGCGTGCATAACGTGCGCATGATGGCCCGCGTAGCGCGCGTGACCGACGCAATTTACGGGAAGTATCATCCATGAGCGAACGATTGTTCGGAACCGATGGCATCCGCGGCATCGCAAACCGCTACCCCATGTCCGCCGAGCTGGCGCTCAAAGTCGGCCGGGCGGTGGGCCACCTCTTCCAGCAGGAGGATCGGCAGCACACGATCCTGATCGGCAAGGATACGCGCCGGTCAGGGTACATGCTCGAAAACGCCCTGACCGCGGGCCTGTGTTCGATGGGCGTCCACGTTCTGCTGGTCGGCCCCCTTCCCACGCCCGGGGTATCGTATATCATGCGGAGCCTGCGCTGCGACGCCGGCATCATGATTTCCGCGTCCCACAACGCGTTCCAATACAACGGCATCAAGCTGTTCGGGCCCGACGGATACAAAGTCCCCGATTCCATGGAAGACGACATTACCCGGCTGATCCAGAACGGCGAGGTGGAGGACATTCGCCCCGTCGCCGAACGGATCGGTACGGCGCGCCGGATCGACGACGCCGTCGGCCGGTACATCGAGTTTGCCAAGTCGTGTTTCCCGAAAGGCATGCGCCTGGACGGCCTCAAAATCGTGTGCGATTGCGCCCAGGGCGCGTCGTACAAGGTCGGGCCGTCCACCTTTTCCGAACTGGGCGCGGAGGTCATCGCGCTGGGCGACCGCCCGAACGGCACCAACATCAACGACGGCTGCGGGTCGACCCACCCCGAGGACATGCGCGCCACGGTGATCCGGGAACGCGCCGACGTCGGGATCGCGTTCGACGGAGATGCGGACCGCATCGTCATGGCCGATGAAGAGGGCCGCCTCGTCGACGGCAACGGTCTTCTGGCCATTCTCGCCCGCGATATGCTCGAAACCAGGCGTCTCCCGAAAAACTGTCTCGCCACGACCATCATGGCCAACGGCGGGCTGCTGAAGGCCATCGAACCGCTCGGAGGCAAGGTGGTGTGGACGAAAGTGGGGGACCGCTATGTGGTCGAGGCCATGCGGGAACACGAACTGGCCCTGGGCGGCGAGTCGTCGGGCCACGTCGTCATGCTCGAATACAATACGACCGGCGATGCCCTGATCGCCGCGCTCCAGGTCCTTGCCACGATGGTCCGGCGCGAGGCGCCCCTGTCCGTGCTGGCGAGCGCGTACCAGCAGATGCCCGAGGTGCATGCTCACGTGCCGCACGACAATGGTGCGGAACCCTCCGAAGAAAAACTGGCCGAGCTCGTGCGCGAGGCGGAAGAAAAGCTGCAGGGGCGGGGCCGGGTCGTGATCCGGCCGTCGGGCACCGAGCCCATTATCCGGGTGATGGTACAGCACGAGGTCCGGCGGGAAGCCGAATCGCTGGCCCAGGAGCTGGCGAAACAGGTTGCCGCGCTGTAGGGCAGAGGGAGTCGCCATGATCGAGCTGGGAGTCAACATCGACCACGTGGCTACGTTGCGGGAAGCACGGAAAGGCGTGGAGCCCGACCTGATTACCGCCGCCAAATTGTGCGAACTGGCAGGCGCCCATCAGATCACCGTGCACCTCCGGCAGGACCGACGCCACATTCAGGACCGCGACGTGGACCTGCTGAAACAGGTGTTGCAGGCGCGCCTCAATCTGGAGATGGCCGCCGTCGACGAGATCATCGGCATTGCCCACCGTATCCGCCCGGAGACCGTCTGCCTCGTGCCCGAAAACCGCCAGGAGATCACCACCGAAGGTGGACTCGACGTGGCCGGGCAGGTGCGCCGCCTCACCGAGGTGACGGCCGGGTTCCAGGATGCCGGCATCCGGGTCAGCATGTTTATCGACCCCGACCCCGAACAGATCGACGCCAGCGCGGAAGCCGGCGCCGATTATGTCGAGCTGCATACCGGCGCGTATGCCAACGCGCGGGGGGAGGAAGTCTTCGCGGAACTAGACCGCATCGCGGAGGGAACCGAGCGCGCGCTCAACGCCGGGCTTGTCGTTCACGCGGGCCACGGCCTCACCATCCGGAACCTCCCTGCCGTTGCCGCAATCCCGGGCATCAGCGAAGTCAACATCGGCCATTCCATCGTCGCGCGGGCCGTGTTTATCGGGCTCGAAGACGCTGTCCACGAAATCCTCGACATCCTGAGCGCCTATCCGGAAGAGGCATAGGCCGGCCGCGGCGCGACAACGTGTCCCCGATCGGACCAGAAGGGCAGCCACGGGGGGCTGCCCCTACGGGGGGATCGCATGGGCGCTTGCGCAGGCGCGACAACGTATCCCGGTTCGAACACGGAGACTCTCGAGGCAGGCCTTGTGTTCAGGAGGCGAGCAATCGTGCGGCGGTTTCTCCGCGGAGGTTGAACTGCAACAGGGCCGCGATGCCGCTCCGCTGGAGGAGGTGGTGGCGCGTCTGGCCGATGGCCTGGCGTGCCCTGTCGGGGTCGCGGAGGCGCGACTCGGCCCGGGCGGCATTCTGGTCGTGAGTCTGACGGCGCTCGATGGCGGTTTCGAACTGCTGTTCCTGGGCGCGCAGGGCGGTCCGGGTTTCGGTGAGCCGCGCCGAGGCCGTGTCGAGCGCCCGGACGGCCAGCGCCGCGCGTTCGGGAGTGGAAAGGTTCAAATCATTGATGCCGAGCATTTCCGCAGTGGACTCGGGGATGTTCAGCCGTTCGCCGGCCGCGTTGCCCAAGGGGATGTCTTGCGCCCCGCCGTTGAGCAGCTTCCGCCCGTTGAAGACGGTCTGGCGCGCCGTCTCGTCGATGTGTTCGACGAACTGCCGGGCGGTTTCGTGAAGCGCGTAGCGCTGGTCTTCAGTCGGAACTTCGTCTGCAGCCTGCCCGGCCAGATCGCGAATGCGGGCGATGCTCTCCTGCTGCATCTGAAGACCGGCGGCGGCGGCTCGGGCGGCGTTGATGCCGAACTGGAGACCGGCGGCTTCGCGGCCGGCCTGAAGCACCTCCGTGCGGCGGCGTTCGGCGATGGCCAGCCGGGCAGCGCCGTCCGCGGCGTGCAGGAGGCGTTCTCCGGCGGCGGGGCGAGCGAGACCGTGTGACTGGCCGCGCGAGGCGCCCTCGAGGGGGCGCCGGGCATTCAGGGCCGCCTCGCTGGTATTGATTCGCGTTGCCACGGATTTCCCCCTCCCCCGGAGCGTAGTGCATCATCCCTGCACGGGCGTCAGTGTAGCACGGCGGCCGCAATGGAGGCCAGCGCGGGGTCGTACCTCTTCGATCTCGCGGCGGCCATGCCGAACGCGTCCGGCGATCACACGCGGGGCCCGGCGGCGTGCCGGGCCCCGGGAACGGGTCGTTACGCTTGCGGCGGCGCCGCCGTCAGCCGTTGAGCACCCAGCCCTCGCGGTAGGTGCGGCTGAGAAGGGCGTCGGCTTCGGCATTGTTGGTGACGCGTCCGTTGGCGCCGTCGTACTCGAGCTTCGCGCCGGCGCGGTAGGCCACGTGCCCCAGCAGAAGCTGCTCGATCATGGTGCCGGCGTAATCGAAGTTGCAGGTGGTCTTGAGATTGCCTTTGCAGGCGTTGGTCCACTCGTTCTGGAAATGGCCGAGCGGCGGGATGAGCGTCTCTCTGGTGCGCGGCTTGTAGTAGGTCATGTCGGCTTCGTCGACGCCCGGGATGATGATGCGGTTGGTGAAACTGGAGACCAGCACGCCCTTGCTGCCCTTGAACATCGCGCCATGGTCGACCTTGTTCAGATCGATGTAGTCGCCGGGCGCGTCGGGCATGGCGCCGCCCTGATGCCAGGTGACGCGGATGGGAGGCCGCCAGGCGTTGGCGGGATGTTCGAACGTGGCGGCGAGCCGTACCGGCGTCACTTCGGGATTGAACGGCTCGCCGGTGGCCTCGGCCGAGGTGGGCAAACCCGCGTCAATCGCGCACCAGACGATGTCCATGGTGTGGCTGCCCATATCGCCGACCTGTCCGCTGCCGAAATCCCAATACATGTTCCAGGAGAGGCAGTTGGCGCCCGGGCCGCCTTCGAAGTAGCCGGGGTTGTAGGGATGGAACGGCGACGGGCCGATCCAGAGGTCGTAGTGGAGGTTCCTGGGCGGCTCGCCCTGGGCGGGCAGGTAGCCCGGCTTGGGGATCTGCCGGTTGCCCCAGGCGTGTACTTCTTCGAGCTCGCCGATGGCTCCGTCGCGGATCAGTTCGCTCACCCGGTTGAAGTTTTCGTGGGCGTGACGCTGCATGCCGCACTGCGTGGCAATTTTGTCTTTGTTCTTGAGGTAGGTTTCGCGCACCAGCCGGGCTTCCGCGACGCTGTTGGCCAGCGGCTTTTCGCAGTAGACGTGCAGTCCGCGGTTCATGGCCCACGTCGCAACGAACGCGTGGGTATGGTCCGTGGTGCAGCAGATGATCGCGTCGAGGTCTTTCTGTTCGAGGCATTGGCGCCAGTCGACGTAGTGTTTGGCGTTGGGGAATCGCTCGGCCGCAATGGCGATATGGTCTTCGTTGACGTCGCACAGGGCGACGACGTTCTCGCTCGCAATCGGGTCGTAATGTGCCAGCGCGCGGCCGTACGCCCCGATCAGGGCAACGTTGAGCTTATTGCTCGGCGCGGCGGCCCCCACACGCGCCCCGGTGGGCAGGATGAGGAGTCCTGCACCGGCGGCCGCGGCGGTTTTCATAAATGCGCGTCTCGAGGTTGAACGGGCGGTTGCAGTGCGGTTCTTCATGGGTGATGCTCCCCCTCCGGGTTGTGCCTGAGGACCTGCGCGATCGGGCAGCCACAGTTGAAACGTCCTCTGGTGCGGTCTCGACGGCCTCCGCGCCCGGTCCATACCTCCACGGCGCGGGGGTAATTCGCATTCTAGGGCACGCGGCGACTTTCGTCAATTCCTGCAATCCTCCCCGGTCGCCGGAGAACGGGAATGAACGACTGTGCATTGCCGGGCATTGCGGGCTGGGTGCGCGTGCCCCATGTGCATCGCGCCCAACGCCAGCGCGAAAGAGTCTCAGACAGCATTAACGGGATGGACAGGATGAACCATTTGAGGACGAGCGCCGGCGGCGTATCTGGATCGGGCGCACATCCTCGCGGCGCCTTCGGCGCTTCGGAGGAGATCCCATTGGCCTCGGTCTCGGGATCGAAATCGGGATCGGGGCCGGGGTCGGAATCAGGACCCTGTCTCACCGGGCGGGACATTCCGCGTCACACATCATGTGGCTCGGTGCGCGAGGAGAAAGGAGTGGTGCAGGCATCCCGCCGCCCCTCATCGGCAGGCTGGAA
>Ga0209509_1000993_pt1 | contig 23113 bp, 17 predicted proteins | sample BioC13SIPDNA_FD_185743 | JGI IMG/M metagenome (GOLD analysis project Ga0209509, IMG submission 185743) | Anaerobic biogas reactor microbial communites from Washington, USA - Biogas_R1_A C13 SIP DNA (SPAdes) (version 2) | ecosystem: Engineered > Bioreactor > Anaerobic > Unclassified | place...
TCACACATCGCGACACGATGTCACCGCAGGACAGGCAACAGCTCGTGCGATCGTTTGCTCAACGGCTTGTGCCATTCAAGGGACGCTATCTACCGGGCACAGATGCCGGCACAAGCGACGACGATCTGCGTCTGATCTGCCGGACCGCCGGCCTGATGCGGCCGCGATCGACGCGGGATTCGGGATATTATACGGCCCTGACAGTGCGTCTGTGTATCGAACAAGTCGCTGTGGCACAGAAACTGGCCCTGAAAGGCTGCCGCGTTGCGATCGAAGGGTTCGGCAAGGTCGGCGGCGCGTTGGCTCAGCAGCTTGTCGAGATCGGATGCCGCATCGTGGCCGTCTCGACGGATCGCGGCGCCATCTACGATGGCGAGGGGCTCGACGTGGCACGGCTGTTGCGGGAGCGAGACACCGCCGGAAGCGATTGTGTGAACCGATACGATCCATCGCGACAGATTGCGCCAAGCGACGTGCCGACGGTGCCGGCCGATTTCTTCGCGCCATGCGCCTTATCCTGGAGCATCGACAGCTCCAATGTCGATCGCGTCCAGGCCAGGGCGATCGTATGCGGAGCCAACAACCCCGTCACGGAAAAGGCCCGCCAGACGCTGTTGGCAAGGAGCATCCTTTGCTTTCCCGATTTCGTCTCCAACGCCGGAGGCACACTCGGCGGCATCGTGGGCTCGCTGGCAGTCAGCCACGACACCGTCGTTCGATTCATCGAGCAGCAATTCGTGCCCAAGGTCCAGCACCTGATCGCTCGGGCTGGAGAGACCGACCAGCCTCTGGAAGCAGTCGCCCTGCAGATCGCCACGGCGAATCTCGACGCCATGAAGCAGGCCGGACAACGCCACAGAAACCCGCTGTTCTCACACTTCGTGGACCTCGTCCGCAGCGGACGCTTACCCCGCGTGCTGACGAGAACGTTCGGCCCGGCGTATGTCCGCAGGACCATGTCCTGATCCGGGGCCGTCAGTCTCCACAGACCAGGGACAGAACCGTTGCGTACTTGTGCGAACCCGGACGAACGGGGATATCCGTCACCGTATCGAGCTCGACCGTCACCTGGGGGCCGAGAATGCGGGAGAATCGTTCGACGATGGTCCTGCCCAGTTCACCTTCCTGAGCGAATGAGACGTCGGCCGCCTCGGCGACGGCATCCTTGACCAGCAGGACGCGGATATGGTCGTGTCGCTCCTGGCGAATCTGAAACTTGGCCAGATGCGGAACATCTTCCAGGGCCAGCGTGAGATGATAGGGATGAAGGATGCGACCGTCGGGCCGAATGATCGAGTCCACTCGGCGCCCATCGATGCGGGCGAGCAAGGGCGACGCCCTTCCGCAACGACATGGCTCGACCGCCCTCGATGCATAATCACCCAATCCCGAATACCGGATGATCGGGGTCGCACGATTGAACAGATCGGTGACCACCACGCGGCCCGTCCGGCCGGGAGCGACTTCCTTGTCGTCATCGCCCACCAGTTCCACAAGCACTTTCCACGCCAATAGATGCAGGCCGCAGTGCTCCGGGCATTCGGCGGCAAGGAATCCCGCCTCCGTCGAACCGTAGACATCCATCACCTCGGCGCTGAACGTCCGACCGATCAGCTTGCGAAGCGGCTCGTCCAGCACCTCGCCAGCGGCCATGATCAAGTCAGGCTGATGCACCGCCGTACCGCTCGTGCGGACCGCCATGCAGATGTTGCGCAAGACGCTCGGATAGGTCATCAGAAGCTCCGGCCGCTTGCGATTGATCGCCTCAATGTGCTCCTGCGGGGACAGGAGCGAATTCACCACGGCGTGCTTCATCGAGGGAAACACCCGACGTTGCAGGCTCTCATAGGCCCGCGGCTCATCGACCACGATGAACAGGTGCCGGATGTTCGTTCGCAACAGGAAGTCCTTAGAGGCCGAGACCACCGTGATGGGACGGCGCCCGGCCATGATTTGCGGCAGATTGACGGAGAAATCAAAGAGGGCCTTGTCGAGGTCCAGAAACACGCGCACCGGAGTGCCCGTCGAGCCCGAGGTCCCCACAATGTAGCATCGGCGAGATGGATACTTGCGCGACAGAATGCCGTCCGGGAAGTTCCGGCGGAGATCATCCTTTGTGACGACCGGGAGTTTCTCGATATCGGCCAGCGTTTGGACGTCCTCCGGCCGCACACCGGCCCGGCGATACATGCGGTGGTAGAGTTCCACGTTCTCATAGGCGTGGGTAACGACCTCCTGCAACCGTTCGATCTGAAACTGCTCGGTTTCCTTGGGCGTCATCGCCGCCAGACGCCGCACCTGCCTGCAATACTGCCCGTAGCGAATCCCGCGAAGAAGGTCGGTCAGGCCCACTCGTCGCCGGAACGGCCGAGTCCGCACATCAACGCTCAACGGTCACCTCGATCCGAGATACCGCTCGATACATCGTGACTCGATGCGGATTGAGACAACCGGCGAGAGATCCGGCTCTGGATATATCGTTCCTTATTCGCACGGCCTCGTCGTTCCAGCCAGGGTCGAACCAGACGCCGCAGGCGGGGAAAGACGTAGCCAATCGTACAGATGGCTCCGGCGACGGGCGGCACAGCTCGTTCCCGCCGCCCGTCGGCGGCACAGGCAAGGATCTGCCCGGCAACCTGTTTGGCCGTGCTCATCCGCTGGGAAAAGGCCAGAGGTGTGACGTCTTCGATCTGGTCGACGAAAAACTCTGTGGCCACCAGGCCCGGACTGACCACGGAGACGGTGACTCCCGTGCCTTCGAGTTCTTCCGCCAGCGACAGGCTGAAGGCGCGCAATCCGAATTTCGTCGCACAGTAGGTCGCCGCTCCGCCGCCGGGCACCCGCCCGGCCAGAGAGGCCACGTTGACGATCGCGCCGCCCCCGGCTCGACGCAGATAAGGCAAGACCATGTGGCACAAGAGCGCCGGCGCTTTCAAATTCACGTCGATCATTCGCACCAGTTCCTCCGCGCTGCGCTGCTCGAGCGGCCCTCGGGCGTGATAGCCGGCGTTGTTGACGAGAATATCCACCCGACCGAACCGTTCCTGCGTCCGCTCCAGCATCGATCGCATGGCGTCCGCATCCGTCACATCGGCGGCGACCACCAGCGATCGGTCGGCCCCGATCCGGCGGGCAACGGCTTGGAGGGCCTCTTCACGCCGGGCCACAAGAACGACCCGAGCCCCCTCGGCAGCAAACTGTTTTGCGGCCGCCGCCCCGATCCCGGCCGACGCCCCCGTGACGATCACTTGCTTGTCGATGAATCTGGCTGCCACGCATATTTCCTGCGACCACTCAAACCGACCGGAAAGAAAGCGGGCCGATTCTATCCGTATGGACGGCAAGCAACAAGCTTCTGTTCTACCATGAATCGCTCCCCAGCGTCGATAACGGCCGAGCTTACTGCTGCTCTCTCCAGTACCGCGTGACGATCCCATCGGTGATCTCAAAGTAGAGCACGGTGCGATCCTCTCGTTTATCGTCGAAGTTCAGCAGAAGAAAGGCGCTGAAGTCGCTATCGACCATCTTCGTGTAGACGTACCGAAGAATCTCCGTTCCCTCGGGCGTCTGGGTCTGGCTCGTCGGTTCGCCGAGCATGCCGAGCACCCATTCCTTGCTCGTCGAGCCCACCTGGATCTGCCGAAGCGTCTCGGTGCCGACGGCCGGCCCCTTCGGGCCGTAACGCACGTCGGACCGGCCCGAAATGCACCCGGTCAGTGCGAAACCGAAAACCGCACACAAAAGGATCGTCCCTGCTGACGCCATCATCTTTCGCTCGGCCATAATCGTCGCTCCTAAAACCAACATCATCGCACCTGGTTTTCTCTTATCCTGTGACGCACCGCGTGCCAGATCGTAGTCCTGGGTGCGCTGCCTGTCAACCAACACCGCTCGAAGATGAAAGGCACGATGGAGGCCGCAAAGTCACGGAGAAAGTTGGATTCGCGATAGAGGGTTGCAGGATGAAGAGGAATCATGCTATAAGTGGGTCCCGATACTGAATGAAACCGTTCAGGACAAGGAGCAGCTATGACGACGCGATCCGATCCACGGCTGAACAGACGCGAATTCCTTGCCGGCACAGCAGCGTTGGCGACGGGCGCTCTTGGCTTGCCGGGCTGCGCGACAAAGCCATCAGGCTACGCGCCGATCCCCGCCAGCCGGTGGGCTCTCCTGGCCGATACGCACATCGCCGCCGATCCCGACGACCACAGCGGCGAGTTCTATCCGCACCGCCACATGGCGAAGGTCGTCGAGCAGGTGCTGGCGGACCCGCCCGAGGGGATGGTGATCGCCGGCGACGTGGCCCGTCTGCGGGGGCTGGCGGAAGACTACGTCCAGGTCCGCAAGCTCCTGTCGCCCCTTGACGACAAGGTGCCGGTCTACATGGCGCTGGGCAACCACGACGACCGGGCAAACATCATGGCTGAGTTCACGAACCCACCGGGCCGGATTCAGGCGATCAAAAACAAGCACGTGACGATCGTCGACGCCGGCCCTGTCCGGCTGATCCTTCTCGATTCCCTTGTCAAGGTCAACGAGACGCCCGGACTGCTGGGGAAGGCGCAGCGGGACTGGCTCAAGACGTATCTGGCCGAGTCCGACGACACCCCCCTGCTGCTGTACTTCCATCATTCACTGCGCGACAGCGACGGCGACCTGCTCGATTCGCCGAGGCTCTTCGAGATCATCGAACCCCTGCGGAAGGTCAAGGCCCTCGTCTATGGCCATTCGCACGACTACGTCTACGCCGTGCATGAAGGGATTCACCTGATCAATCTACCGGCCGTCGGCTACAGCTTCCGCAGCGAGATGCCCCTCGGCTGGGTCGAGGCGAACCTGACCGCCCGAGGCGGCGACTTCACCCTGCACGCCGTGGCCGGCAATACCGACATCGACGGCCAGGTCACATCGCTGACCTGGCGAACGTAGCGCGGCGGTCAGAAAGTCATCCTGCGAGCAGCGAGCAAGAAGACGGGATACTCGCGCGGCCAATCGGCGCCCTCGGGTTGACGCCGGATCGTGTGGATCGTTCGTGCGCTCTTCACTGAAAATCCGACCGCTTCGGCCTCCGCTCGGAACCAGGCCGGGTCGATCCCGTGATGGACTTCATGCGCGCTGTCCTTGTGGAAAGTCCCATCCTCCGGTTCGAGGTCGGCGACAGCGATCCAGCCGCCCGGCCGAATCCACTGCGCGAACCGCGTCAGAAGCGCCGGGATGTCCTCGATGTGGTGAAAGACCATGCTGCTGACGATAGCGTCGAACGACAGGCCCGACGGTTGCAGATATCCATCGTCGAGCAGGAGAGTCCGGACATGGTTCAGGCCCGACGCCTTCGCCTTGGCTTCGAGCACAGCCAGCATCTGCACCGACGTGTCAGCCGCCGTGACCGAAGCAACCTTGGGTGCCAATTCTCGCGTAATCAGCCCGGTCCCGCACCCGAAATCCATCACGGCCATCTGGGGCGTCAACGGGACCGCCGCGACCATCGCCCCGGCAACCGCCTTCGCCAGCTCCACACGCGTTGGATTGTCATCCCACGTCGCCGCCGCCGCATCGAAATGGTTGTTCGCCCCTCCAGTCTCCTGCATCGCGTCTCTCGGTGTCGGTCCTTTGCGATCCACGTTCATGGTTTAACCTTCATTTGCTTTGCAGTCTATTCCACCTCGCGGGCGACAACGTCTAGGACCTGCCTCTCGCGTCGTTCCAGCAGGTCGCCGAGGGCGGGCAGGCTGAAACGATAGCACACGACAAGCGCTGCCAGAAGCGTTGCCGAAGCGATAAGGTTCACCGTCGCGGCCGAGGCCCAGCCGACCCTCTCGAACAACACACCTGACAGAGGCATGAGGAAGATGGGGATCAGCGTCACGGGAAACAGCAGGTGCGCCAGCAGGATCAGAAGGGTCGTCGTCGTGTGCGTTTTCGTCGGTTTCATCGAGCCCGGAGCGACCCGGTACGGCACGAGGACCGAGAGGAGATTGCCCATCATGCTCAGCAAGAGGAAGGCCACGGGCAATTGCAGGATCGTCGCGACCACGACTGTCGCCGGCGGACGTACGGCAATCGTCACGAGCGCCAACAGGACCAGACCAATCGAGGCGGCGATCGGAAACAGCGCGAGATTCTTGCCAAGCAGAATCCACTGGCGCCGCGTCGGCAGCAGCACCAGCGTGCGGAACCCGCCCCGGTCGAAGCCGAACAGATTGAACATGAGCTGGCTCATGCCGAAGAACGTCACCGCCACAGCGCCGGTCGCCATGAACGGCTTGGCGATGTCTGATGTCGCAGAGGATCGCTTGAACAGCGCCATCCCGCCGAACATCACCAGCCACATCAGGTTCATCCCCAGCGCCATCTTCACTTCGGGCGCGCGCTTGAGAGACCGAAAGAACGCCCAGGCCAGCGTGGACGCCTCCTGGGGTATGCCCGGCAGGCGCCAGTCGCCATCGTCGCGGACGCCTACGACAACCCTGGTCTTTGCCTTCGGCCTGGTCTTCTTGTCGGTCTCGCCGCCCTGATAGAAGCGAATGGTGGACCGATAGGCGCGTCCGAGCCCCAGCGCGCCGATGGCGAAGACACCGACGGTCGCCAGGATCGCGGGCCGGACGTCACCGGCGGCCAGCGCCATCGCCCCGTTGCCCACCCAGAGAAACGGAACGACTTTGTGCGCGGTCAGCATGAGCGGCGGAATCGTCCTTTCCCGCTTGTCCTGTGACGGCGTCTGGCCCCGCTCCTCAGACGACGCCGATGGAACGGTTCTCGGCCGGTGGCGGCCACGATCCGAAGTCAACTGGACGAGGAAGTTGGGCAGTTGGGTCAAGAGGATAAAACCCACGGTGACGCCCGCGATGATCGCCCGCCGGCGACGCGGATTGATCATGAGCGCAACCAGCCAGCCTCGAAGGCAGTAGATCCACGAGGTAATCATGAAGACGAAGCCAATCACCAACGGCAGCAGCCAGAGCATGACCAAGCCCCTGCCCAGAGCCAGTCCCAGGGCCAATCCGACCATACCGGGAACGAACAGGATGACGCTCAGAGACACATGTGAGGCAAGGTAATTGATGATGAAGATCTGTCTCAGCGAGATCGGCAGATGCAGCATGCGACCGATGTCGATCGTTTCGGACCGCTGAATCTCCGAGACGATGGACATCATGCAGAAGAACAGGAACACGACGATCACCGCATCCCAGATGGCCAGCAGCATGGTCGGTGGGACCTTCGGCAGTGCAAAGCCCCCTGCCAGAAGGCCCGCCAGCGCGCCGCCGGCGCCGGCGACCAGCCCAAGGGCAACCACAATCAGCGTGAAAACGGCCGCGACGCGGCCGGCCCGTGCCCATTGGTTACGGCTCAGACGCCAGCGCAGCCACAGGATCGTCCGGAGCTGGTCGGTGTCCATCTATCCCTCCAGCCAACTGAGCTTCTGCCGTTCGATGTGGTCGCTTCCGACGACTTCGAGGAATCGCTGTTCCAGCGAACCGCCCTGGCGAATCTCGTCCATCGTGGATTGGTGCACGAGCCGGCCCTGGGCGACGATCCCGACGTCCGTGCACAGCTTCTCGACGATCTCCAGCACGTGGGAGGTCAGGAATACGGTCGCGCCCCGGCGGACGCACTGCCTCAGCGTGTCACGCAGTACGGCTGACGAAACGGCATCGATGCCCTCGAATGGTTCGTCCAGAAACAACAGGTCGGGATTGGGGATCAGCGCGGCTGCCAGTGCCAGCTTCTTCTTCATGCCGTGCGAATACTCGACCGTCAGCTTCGCATCCTCGTGCGCCAGCGTCATCATCGCCAGCAGTTCGTCGCAGCGCTCGCGCACCACCGCCGCGGGCAACTGGTACATCCGCCCGACGAACGTCAGGTACTCCCGCCCGGTCAGGTTGTCGAACAGGGCCAGGTCCTCGGGCACCACGCCGATCCGCCGCTTGACCTCGTGGGCCCGACGCAGATCGCTCGTGTCTTCGCCCAGGACGCGCATGGACCCCGAACTGGGGGCCAGCAGACCCGTCAGCATCTTGATCGTGGTGGATTTGCCGGCGCCGTTGGGACCGAGAAAGCCGTAGAACGTCCCGGTCCGGACGTGCAGATCCAGACCGTCCACGGCCGTCAGATCACCGAAGCGACGCGTTAATCCGCTTGTCTCAATCGCCAGTTCCATGCGCGACAAATCTACGCCGCCCAGGAACAAAAAGCAAGCCCCTTCCTCTCGCCGGGCCCCATCAATGCCCGTGGGGGCGACGTCCGCCAGCGGCGGATCGCCCCCACGAGCAAGAATTAACAACGCACTATCTCAGGAACAGCATCTCTGCGTAAATCGGCAGCGGCCAGAGCTTGGCGTCGACCAGGGTCTCCAGTTCGTCGGCTGCCGCCCGAACAACGCTCATCGCCGGCAGCACATCGTGCGCGTAGCTCTCGGCATGGGCCTCACAACCGGTCGTCGCGGCTGCCTTGGCGGTGGCTTCTTCCAGCTTGCCGATCCCATTCTCCAAGGTCGTGACGAGTTCACAGACACGCGCGAGCATCTTGCTCTGGGTCTCGGCGTTGCCGCCCACTCCGGAAACCGCCGCCACGGCGGCCGCCAAGCGAGCGGAGTACTCGCAGGACGCCGGGAGAATCTGCCGCTTGGCGATGCTCAGCATGGTCTGCGCCTCGATGTTGATCTGTCGGCTGTAGACCTCGAGCAGAATCTCCGTCCGCGCCTTGAGCTCCTGCCCCGAGAGCACGGCATGCTTGCTGAACAGCGCAAGGTTCTCTTCTGAAGGGATGCCCTTGAGCGATTCGACGGTCGAGCGGATGTTCGACAACCCGCGTCTCTCTGCTTCGGCCACCCACTCGGCCGTGTAGTTGTCGCCGTTGAACAGAATCCGGGCGTGCTTGACGGCGATGTCCTGCAGGATCTTCTGCGCGGTCGCCTTGACGTCGCGGGCTTTCTCCAGCTCGTCAGCGATGTCACAGAGGGCGTCGGCCACGATCGTATTGATCACGAAGCTGGGGCCTGAGACGGACTGGGTCGAGCCGACCATGCGGAACTCGAACTTGTTGCCCGTGAAGGCGAACGGCGAGGTCCGGTTGCGGTCCGTACAGTCCTTCGGCAGCGGCGGCAGGGTCGAGACGCCGAGCTTGAGCTGTCCGCCGACCTTGCTGCTTTTAGCCGGGCCCTTGGCCAGTTGCTCGAAGATGTCGGTCAACTGGTCGCCGAGGAAGACCGACACGATCGCCGGCGGCGCCTCGTTGGCGCCGAGCCGATGCTCGTTGCCCGCGTTGGCCACGCTGGCGCGGAGCAGCATCGCGTACTTGTCTACCGCCTTGACGACAGCACAAAGCATCACGAGGAAAACCATGTTGTCGTGCGGCGTGTCACCCGGGTCGAGCAGATTGATCCCATCGTCGGTCACCATGCTCCAGTTGTTGTGCTTTCCCGAACCGTTGACCCCGGCGAACGGCTTCTCGTGCAGCAGGCACACGAACCCGTGATGCAACGCCACCTTCTGCAGGGTGTCCATGGTCACCTGGTTGTGGTCCGCGGCCACGTTGGCCGTGGAGAAGACCGGGGCCAATTCGTACTGCGCCGGCGCGACCTCGTTGTGCTGGGTCTTGGCGGTGACGCCGAGTTTCCACAGTTCGTTGTTGACTTCGTTCATGAAGTTGGCCACGCGCTCGTGCAGCGAGCCGAAATAGTGGTCCTCCAGTTCCTGTCCGCGCGGGGGCTTGGCGCCGAACAGCGTCCGTCCGGCCAGAACCAGATCCAGACGTTTCTTGTAGAATTCCTGATCGATCAGGAAGTACTCCTGCTCGGGCCCCATCGTCGCCGTGACCCGCGAACTGCTCGTGTTGCCCAGGGCCTTCAGGACGCGAACTGCCTGCTTGTTCAGCGCGTCCATCGAACGCAGCAGCGGCGTCTTCTTGTCCAGGGCATCGCCCGTATACGAGCAGAACGCGCTGGGAATGTACAGTGTGATGTTCTTGCCGTTCTCCTTGACGAACACGGGCGAGGTGCAATCCCACGCCGTATAGCCCCGGGCCTCGAACGTGGCCCGCAGACCGCCGGAGGGAAACGACGAGGCATCGGGCTCGCCCTTGATCAGCTCCTTGCCGCTGAACTCCATGATCGTCCGGCCGTCGGGCGTCGGAGAGATGAACGCATCATGCTTCTCGGCCGTCAGGCCGGTCATCGGCTGGAACCAGTGGCAATAGTGCGTCGCACCCTTGGCGATGGCCCAGTCCTTCATGGCGTTGGCGATCACGTCGGCGGTCACGGGATCGAGCGGCTGCTCGCCGTTCAGCGTTCTTTTGAGTGAGCGGAACACGTTCTTCGGGAGACACTCCCGCATCGTCGCCTCGTTGAACACGTTGCGTCCGAACGAATCATTGACTGTAATCGACATCTTTGACTCCTCAATTGCCATCCCATTGATTCCTAGTCAATCCCATCTGCGCCGTCCGACAGACGGCCACCGTCGTTTCACGACACAAGCCGCACACAGACGCTCTCTGAAATGCCTGCCAATGCTCTGGCCTCCGCTGCAACGATGAATGCGGCTTGCATGCTATCCCTGTGGCGCAGGGCTGTCAACAAAGGGCGAGGCTCGCGGCGCCGGGCGGTTTCCCCAGCAGAATCCGTCGGCGACCAACAAGCCTCACCCGTAACCCAATGCCATTGCGCATGACGCACCGGTGCGCGCCCCCGCCGCAGCCGGATATGAGAACCCCTCACCAACCAGAACGTCTGGTTCTTGCCACCGATCATCGCTTCAGACTCCATCATCGTCTGTTGTCATCTGCGCCGGGTGCGACTCCGACACATACTACACGATTCTTAGCAACCCTCGTGCCAATCCCCTGCACCGGGCACAATAATACCTAAGCAGTTAAAATGAATATACTTACAGAAACATCCCAAGATAACTAGCGGGAACAGGAAACCACATTTATGTCGATGCCTTGACCAGAGCAGTACAAAATTGTAGACCAGGACGCCTCGTGGAATAACCGAGCCTCGCCCAGAAGGACGAGGCTCGGATCGCGTGCCCACCAAGTGGGCACAGACGATGATGGCTCATGGCGGTTTTTGCGACGCGTTCGCCCGGTGCGCGAACCCAGGTTTTGCCTACCCGATGGCATCGCCGCCACGTTCGCCCGTACGAATGCGAATGCACTCGGGCAAGTCCAGCACGAAGATCTTCCCATCACCGATCTGACCGGTTCGCGCCCCGGCGATGATGGCTTCGATCGTCCGATCGACGAAATCCTCATTGACTCCGATCTCGATCCGCACCTTCTTGAGCAGATTGACCTCGAATTTGATGCCGCGGTAGCTCTCCTGATACCCGCGCTGGGCCCCGCAGCCCAGCGCATTGGTCACGGACATCTTGTGGACTTCGGCCTTGTACAGGGACCGTTTCACATCGTTGAGTTTGTGCGGCTGAATATAGGCAACGATCAGTTTCATCTGTTTGCTCCCATGCCCTGGCGTGTGTTAGCTCGTGGTGAACACCTGGAACCCGGCGTATGCCTCCATGCCGTGCTCTCCGATGTCGAGCCCTCGCAGCTCTTCATCGCGACTGACCCGCAGTCCGATCGTACGATCGATCAGCTTGAAGACCGCCCCCATGCTGAGCGCTACAAAGAGCACGGCGCTGAGGCTGCCGAGCGCCTGAATCGCCAGTTGCGTCGGGTTGCCCCCGTAAATCAGGCCGTTATGGGCCAAGCCCAACGAGGCCTTTCCGAAAATGCCGATGCTCAGCGTGCCGAGGATCCCGCACATGCCATGAACCGGGACGGCGCCGACGGGGTCGTCGATTCGGAACCGGTCGAGCAGCTCGACTCCGCGGACCACGACGAAGCCCGCCACGGCCCCGATAACCAGCGCCGCCCACGGGGCGACGTAGGCGCACGGTGCGGTGATCGCCACCAAACCAGCCAGGGCGCCGTTCATCGCCATCGACAGGTCCGGCTTTCCGAACCGCTTCCAGACGGTCAGCATCGCTGCGATGCCGCCCGTGGCCGCCGCCAGGTTCGTGTTCATCGCCACCAGTCCGATCAGCGTGCCGTCGCCCACACCCAGTGTCGAGCCCGCGTTGAACCCGAACCAGCCGAACCAGAGGATGAACACCCCCAACGACGCCAGCGGGATGCTGTGACCGGCCAGTACGTTCGGCTTGCCTTGCGCGTCGTACTTGCCCTCCCGGGGTTTGAGGATCGCGGTGCCCATCAGGGCTGCGATACCGCCGACCGTATGGACGACCGTCGATCCGGCGAAGTCAGCGAAACCCAGCTTCGACAGCCAGCCACCACCCCAGATCCAGTGGCCAACGATCGGGTAGACCAACGCCGAGATGATGAACGAGTAGATCAGGTAGGCGGGAAATTTCATCCGCTCAGCCATGCCGCCAGCCACGATGGTCGCGGCCGCCCCGCAGAACGCCGCCTGGAACAGCCAGAAGGCATACAACGGAATTCCGCCAACGGTCGTTTCCAGCCCGCCAAGGCACCAGCCCTGTGTGCCGACCAGGCCGTTGCCGTTGCCAAACATCAGCCCATAGCCGATGAGAAAGAAGCCCAGCGATGCCATGCAGAAATCCAGGAAGTTCTTGGTGAGGATGTTGCAGGCGTTCTTGGCCCGGATGAACCCGGTTTCGACCATGCCGAAGCCGGCCTGCATGAAGAATACCAGAAACGCCGCGATCAGGACCCAAACTGTATTCAGTCCCTGCTCCAGCGACTGCGCCGTCGGCCCTTCCTCGGCCGCCGACGCGGTGCCGGCCGCAAGCAATACACCTAACCATGTCGCGACAGACCGCCAGCCCGGCCGCCAAACACACCTTCTTCGTTCCGCCATCACTTCTGTCGTGCCTCCACATCGGACCATTGTTGCCTCGGCGAAAACGTTCGCCGAATCCAAGACCATCACTTACAGGCTCTCAGGAACAAGAGCCGTGCCAATGACGCCTGCAAGGTCCGGTGTTTCTGTATCTACAGCACTGACAGCATCTTGCGGAGGCCCAATCGAAAGGTGACGACAACACTGAATCTACCGTTTTGTAGTTTCCAGGCGACGCATCAACAGTTTTGTAGTTTCGGGGACCAGAATTCCGTATAAGGGCTATCCTATTGACTCCAGTATCTACTATATGTTGTGGTCGCGTGGGGCCGCGCTTCCGTGGGCCGGTCGGATTAGATTCTGATACGGCATCGGCGGCACGCGGACCGCGTTTTGCATCAACCGATAGAACAGCTTTCCCCGTGAGCGGGAAGTTCTTCGGTTGAACCGAAAGGTGAATTCGTCCAGGTAGTAATCCAAATACTCATGACGGACGGCACCCTGATGCGTTCCCATCAGCCATCGCTTCAGCAGCGAGACCACCCGATGTACGCCCGGCAAGACCTCCGAAGCAGTCTTGCCACTGCGGGCGATATTCGCGGCTTGGCGTCGGTATCCCCGGGTCTCCAAGCCGGCGTAGCCCTGCCAGTCGTCCGTATGCAAGACGCTGCCCGGCTCGATCACGTCCACGACAAAAGGATGAAGGCTCTTGGCCTTGCCGTCCGGCACCCGACGCATGCGGATTCGTCCAATACCTTTGGCTTTACGCTCCGCCGCGACCACCACCATGGTCTTGCGGAGCATACGACGACCATGACGACCCTCTTCCGGGGCACCGAGGAAGGTTTCGTCGACCTCGACGTCTCCTCGCAGACGCTCGCGCCCGGGCGTCACCATCGCGCGACGCAACTTGTGCAGCCATGTCCACGCGGTTTGGTAGCTTCCCAGGCCCAGGACCCTCTGGATCGTCACCGCACTGGCGCCGTTCTTGGCTCCGGTCAAATACCACATTGCCCGAAACCACAGGCCCAAGGGCTTATGCGAGCCCTCAAAGATCGTCCCGGCCCGAAGAGAACTCTGATAACCGCAATCCTTACACACAACCAACCCTCGTTGGGTAACCCAGCCTTGACGTCCACTGCATCGCGGACAAACGAAACCGTCCGGCCACCGAAGCTTCAGCAGGTAGGTTTCACAAGCCGCTTCCGTAGCGAAGCGAGACTCAAATTCCGCTTGATTTCGAGGGTAGTCTTCCATACCCTCCACACACTACATATTGGGGCTACTGGAGTCAATAGGATAGCCCTTATCCGAATATCGAAACACGAAACAGACCCAAAGCACGAAACCTCAATGACCGAGACAGAGGCCTCACAGCGAGGACCATTTGAAGAATTCGAATTTGGATCATTCGGGTTTGTTTCGTATTTTGGATTTCGTGCTTCGGATTTCGCGACGTCGGGTGGAGGAATGACATGAGACACACAGGGTGTGCATTGCACACCAATTCGATCGTGCGAGGAGGAAGGTGTGCGGTGCACACCCTACGGTTTCTGGTATTGTGTATCAGCGGTGTGGCCAGCGGAGCGGTGTATCCGGGGACCGAGTGGGCGACGAAGGCGCCTGGCGACGTTGGACTGAATGCGGAGAGACTCCGGGCGTTCAGCGAGTATGCGGGCGGCTTCGGTTGCGTCGTGCGGCATGGGTGCATGGTCTATGCCTGGGGCGACCCGTCGCGACGGATGGATGTCGCGTCGGCGGCCAAGCCGTTGTATACGCACTTTCTGCTCAAGGCGGTCGCCGAGGGCCGGATTGCGAGCGTCGATCAGTCGGTGAGCGAATGGGAGCCGCGACTGAGGGAGATCAACGCAGACCTGGACCACAAGGACGCGAGGATCACGTGGCGTCACATGGCCAACCAGATCTCGTGTTACGGCCTGGCCGAGAGGCCCGGCACGGCGTACGCCTACAACGACTGGCAGATGGCGCTGCTGTTCGACACGCTGTTCGTCAAGGTTTACGGCGCCGCGTACGACAGCGTCGATGACAAGGTGCTACGCGCGCACCTGACGGACCGGATCGGCTGCCAGGACGATCCGAGCTTCATGGCGTTTGGGCCAGACGATCGCCCTGGCCGAGTCGCAATCTCGCCCCGCGATTTCGCCCGGTTCGGCCTGCTGTATCTGCGCGGCGGCAGGTGGAACGACGAGCAGCTTCTGCCCGGTGATCTGGCGAAGATGGTGGTGACGAGTCCGGTGCCCAACTCGATTCCGAGGGCGGGTGAGAAGGCCGCCGAGATGATCCCGGGCCAGCGGTCCATCGGCTCGCGGCAGATTCCCGACAACCAAACCGACCACATGGGCAGCTACAGTTGGTTGTGGTGGATCAACGGGATCGATCGCGAAGGGCGGCGGCACTGGCCCGACGTCCCGATTGACGCGTACGGCTGCTTCGGCCACGGCGGCAAACGCGCGATGGTCGTCCTGCCGAGCCGCGACTTGATCGTCAGTTGGAACAACACCCGCATTGAAGGTCGCGACATGGAGAACGAGGCCCTCAAGCGATTGGCCGGCGCGGTGATGCGTCGCGATTCGAAATAGGCCCCGTCTCAGCGATCCCCACCGGGCAGAACCAATCGCGGATCGTCGAGGTCCAGGCGATACATGATCTGGTTGTAGTCGTAGCGGGGCGTGGCGGTTTCTTCCGATCCGGAGAAGGTCCAGGTGTAGGTGCCCTCGAAGTAGATCGTACGGCCCCCGTCCTGGTCGAAGAGCGGATGGTGCTTGGGGTTGTAGAACGAGTACTTATCATGCGTGACGATCTTGCGGGCGTGGCCCCAGGGCCCGACGGGCGCGTCGGCCTCGGCATACCAGATCTCGCCCAGATAGGACGAATTGCCGAACTGCTGACCGAAGATGGCGATCCATCGCTTGCGATAGGCGTTGTAGTATACCGTCCCGTTGTGTGGCGTGACGGCCTTGCCCGACTCGGCGTCGTAAACGCGCACGTCCTTTGCCTCGGCTTCGAGAGCTTCGATGACGGCCGCTTTGCCCATGTCCATGGAGGCCAGCGTCTGGCCGAATGTGACCCAGCGGTTTCTGGTCTGGTCGGAGGTCTTCGCCGGCAGGGCGGTGAGCACCTCATAGCGGTTGGCGTCGATCACGTCCTCCCATGCCGCCCGAACACGCAGGCGAGGGGCCATCGGCGAAGGCGACGTGAAGTAATAATAGGACTGGCCGTCCACCTCGACGGGAAAGGCATGTCCGGTGTTTCGATAGGGCAGGAACTCCAGCCCCGGCCGCACCAATGGCTCGAAGGTCTGCGTCGCGTCATTGAAGACCATCAGGCCGCGTTCAAGCACCTTGTCGAGGCTTTGCAGGCGGGTGAATTTGGCGACCATCCGCTCGTTGCCTCGTGGATCGCGCACCGTCAACAATCCGTCGAGCCAGACCAGGCCACCCTCCTGCATCGGCGCCATCTTTCGGCTGAATCCGCTTTCGTCAACGAAATAGTCCAGATCGACACCGAAAGCCGGGTCCAGGCCGCCTCGCTCGGGAAGGTCGGACACAGCGCCGCTCATGGCGAAGTTGCCCAGCGGATAGGACGGCCTGGCCGTGTCACCCCACATCCAGAAGAGGCGCCCGCGGTAGAGGCAGGTGAACACCGAATCCTGTCCGACGACCTGGCCGTTGAGGACGGGGTTCTTCAGCGGGACGGGCCGGCCGACCAGAATGCTGTCGCGGTAGATCCCTTGGCCGGTGATACGGTAGAGCCGCTCGGCGATGTTGACGCGGTCGAGCTGGATCGTCGCGGTCGTTCCGGGCGTGGTCTGGACACGCGCGCCGCGATAGCCGAAGCCGTCGGCGGCGAGGGTGTAGCCGTGGCTCTGCACGTGGAAGAAGACCTCACGGGCCATCAGGCCGGGTTCGAGAAACGCGACGAGGCCGTGGCTGTCCGTGACGTAGCGGATCCCGTTGGTGGTCTTCAACTCGACCAGCGGTACGCCGCGTCCCGTCTGGCGATCCACGACCTGAATCGCAAAATACGGAGAGGTCGAACTCTGTCCCGCAATCGCCTGTACCCTGCCTGCGAGAACGAGGGCGATGGTGGCGATTGCTGCATGGCTCCACATTGTGCCTTTGCGCATGATAGATGCTCCTCAGTCACCAGGTAGGTCACGCGTTTTTCTTGATTGTGCCGGTTCAGTTGGGTCGGCCCAGGAGAATTCTCAGAGAGTCGCGGGCCGGCGCGGAATCGGGGTCGTGCCGCAGGGCGGTCTGGAACGCCTCGACCGCCTCGGTCCGCTGTCCCTGCCGGGCGAGCAGCGTGCCCAGAGTGCAATGCAGGACCGCGCTTTCGGGCGAAAAGACCAAGCCGCGCCGGCAGATGTCCGTCGCCTTGTCCAGTTTGCCTTCCTGAGCGAGGATTCGGGCGAGGCTGTTGTAGGCCGGCACACAGTCGGGTTCCCATCGAACTGCCTGGAGGTAGTGCTTCTTGGCCTTGTCGGTCTTGCCTCTGTCGTGCCACTGTTCGCCCAGGAAGAAGTGTGTTCGGCCGGAGGTCGGCTGGAGTTGCAGGGCCCGCTCGTAGAGCCGGACGGCCTCGTCCGCATTGCCCAGGGCCCCCAGGACGGTGGCGAGGCTCTGGTGGGCCAGCCATGAGTGCGGCAGATGGTCCCGCACCCATCCGAACTGCTCGGCGGCGGCGCGGTGGTCCCGCACGTGCTCGGCCAGGAACTGGCCGTATCGCCATCGCAGAAGCCAGTCGTTGGGATTGTCCTCGACGGCCCAGCGATACTGCTCGGCGGCCTGCGCTATCGCCTGCGGCGTCGCGCCGGCCCTGAGCGCTGCCACGTCGCGTTCGATCCGCTCGATGTGCTCGGCGTAATAGAGCCGGTTGCTGAAGGGCGGCCGCTTCAGAAAATCATGGAGGACCTTGTCGGCGATCTTGTAGCGGTCCACGTCGGTGTAAGCCAGACGCTGCGCGCACTGGGCCTCGGTCAGCGGTTCCATGTCTTCGGCCCTCGTCTTTCGGACGCGATCGGGCAGGGCCTGCTCGGCCGCTTCGAGGATGGATCGGGCCAGCAGGTAGTTGCCGGCGAAGTTCATGTGAACGTGCTCGTAAAACAGCTCGTCGCCCGGCGTCAGGTGTGGGCTGTTTTGCTCGAAGATTCGGGCGGTATCGACCAGATGCACGCCGTCGCGGTGGCCGGCGGCTGTGTCACGGACGATCTCGTTGATCCGGCTGTCGGCGCGAAAGCGAAGCGTGTCGGCCTCTCTGGCATTGACGTAGCGTTCGAGCGCCTTCTCGTATTCGCCCATCCGCCAATAGCATCGGCCCAGCCGGAATTGGAGGTCGGCATAAGTGCCGTCAATCTCGGTGGCCGCCAGATAGGCATCGATTGCCTCGGAGTCTCGGCCGGCCTCTTCGTGGGCGACGCCTTCCTGGTAGGTCTTGTCCCAGCGTTCGGCGTCGGCGGCGCTGAGGTCGCGTCGGTGTTGCGAGCCGAAGGGCGGATTGTCCTTGAGGTTGCCGGCGACCGTGCAGAGAACCACTTGGGCTCCCGCGGTCCGGCCGGTCCAGACGATGTCACCAAGATTGCCGGCGAAGTGGGCGTAGACGGCCTGCAATCCCGTGTCGTCGGCCCGCACGTGCTTATCGACGAACATCTCGAGCCCTCGCCACATCTCGGGCGTCCCGTCGCGGGCCCCCACCGCCGCCAGCAGGTCGGTCATCGACTGGCCGAGCCGCGTGCCTTTGACGGCAATGGCGGCGCGGATGACGGACAGGTTGCCGGCCAGAGGGGCGAACACGCTGCCGGCTCCATAGGGTCCGGTGACCTCGTTGTTGCCGAGATAGACCACGAACACGTCGGGCTCGTAGCGGACGCAATCGCGGGCTATGGGCAGGACGCAATGGGAGTTGATGGCCGCCATCGCCGTGTTGACGACCTCGAACTGCACGCCGGGGTAGCGGTCCGCCAGCATGATGTGCAGCATCCGGGCGAAGCTGAAGGCCGGTTCGGGCACGCCCATTGCCGCCGAGGCGCCGAGGACGAAGATGCGGCAGGTGTTGCTCGGCTTGATCTTCGGGAAGATATAGGGGCTGGCCTCCCTGGCGAGGTGTCGCGGGAAGAACCGCCAACTGAATCGGCTGTTGTCGCAGGCGTACGTCCGGCCGTCTATCTTGACTTCGACGATGGCGCTCGGCCGATATCCGTACCCGACCAGACGCAGGCCCACTTCCACCACGGCCAGCAACAGAACCGGTATGCCGATGGCGGCGACGAGCCGGAACATCCACAGACGGCCGCCGGTCGGCGCGGGGGCAGGGGGCTGTGGCTTGGCTTTCGGCCCCGGCCTCGCGGCCCCTGGGTTTGTGCCTGATCTGCTCTTCTTGCGTTGTCTTGACACCGGCAGCGTTCCTTCCTGACACCTTCTCACATGGGCTGAGAACCAACCTACTATATCGGATCGGATGGCCGGTTGCCTGCCTTTTCCTGACTTCGGCAGAGACGGCCTTGATGAGAACCGAAATCGATATTAGCATGGAAGCCAGGTTGCACCGTGTGGAGAACAAGGATGACGTTTTTGAAGGGGCGATCGTCATGGAGAAGCTCTACGAGCAGGCGGAGACGGGTTGCTGCCCGCGATTCGATCCGGGGCCGTGGGACGACAAGGAAGTGGTGCTCGACAACAGGCTGTTCGTGAAAGACCGCGTCCGAAGCTTCCTGCACATTCCGCTGAACTTCGGGAAGGTGATGGTCCGCAATATGGAGCGGATCCAGGCGGCCGGGGCGGTGGAGTCGCAGCCGTTGATGCTGTCGGATGAGAACTCGCTCTGGGGCGCCGACATCTACATTGCCGTCAGCAAAGACGTGGCGGGGGCCGAGATGGCGAAGATCTCCGGAACGTTCCTGTCGCAGGTCTTTGAAGGGCCGTACAAGGACGTCCGCAAGTGGGTGGCCCAGATGAAGGATGCCGTCGCGTCGAAGAAGAAGACGCTGAAGAAGCTGTATTTCTTCTATACGACGTGTCCGAAGTGCGCCCAAGCCTACGGCAAGAACTACGTCGTCCTGCTGGCCAAGGTCTGAAGCGTCCTGGCGGTTTCAGTGGACGATCCCGAAGTCGCTGTATCGGGGATTGCAGGGGACCTGCTTGATCCGGGCGTCCCGGATGGCGCCGGAGAATGAGTCCTGTACCTCCCGGATGCAGCGGTCTACCTCGTCGGCAGGGCCTTGGGCGAGCATCTCCACCGTCCCGTCGGGCAGGTTGCGTACGAAACCGGTGACATCGTACCCTCGGGCGATGCGATAGGTCGTATAGCGAAAGCCGACGCCCTGCACATGCCCCTTGAAGATAATGTGTCTGGCGATCTGGTCCATGCGTCCTGGCTCGTTTGCTGTTGACTAATGCCTCTTTGCCGCTATCCTGTGCCGGATATTCCCCCTACGACGCCATTGTAACGGTTGTTTGACTCGTCCTCAAGAGATCAGGCAGAGGGGCGTCGGCGCAGGGAGGGGATCATCGACCGTTGTGTGGAAGTGGGTTTGTCTCTGATGGAACGCTGTGAGGTATTGGGCGAGGATCGCCGCATTGCTGCCGCCACGTCATCGGCGCGCAGGACTGTTGGAGCCACGGTGTTGATCTGCATTGCACGCCGGCTCGGGTCGCGATACCTGCCCGCCGTCTTGGTTGTCGCGGCGGTCCTCGTTTCGCTGCCGGCGGTCGAAAAGGGGCTGCTGAACGATGACTACATGCAGCGGGCGATCGCCGTCGGACCGTCACCTTTCGTCGAGCGTCTGGCTGCCAGGGGGCTGGCCCTCGGCAGTTCGACGGCCCTGAGGCCGGTTCTCACCGACCTCTATATAGCGGTGGATCCCCAGCGAAACCTCGATGCGCTAAAGGCCTATGGCGCCCTGCCCTGGTGGACCTACAAAGGCTATCGTGTGGCGTTCTTGCGACCCGTCGCGGCCCTGACACATTGGCTGGACCACCGGCTCTTCCCTGATTCTCCGGCCGTGATGCATTTGCACAGCATCCTGTGGTTTGCGGCGGTCGTTTGGCTTGTTGCGGCTCTGTACCGCAGATTTATCGACGCCGCGCCGGTTGCGGGCCTGGCGGCCCTGTTGTTTGTTCTGGAGGATGGCAGTTTCTTCCCCACGATGTGGCTGGCGAATCGTAACCTTCTGATCTGCCTGTTCTTCGGTATCCTGGCGGTCGTCCTGCATGACCGTTGGCGGCGGGATCGCTGGCGGCCGGGGGTGGTGCTGGGCCCTTTTTGTCTGTCGCTTTCGCTGCTGTCGGCCGAGGCGGGTATTGCGACCGTCGCTTACCTGTTCGCCTATGAGGCGGTGCTGATGACCGGGCGGTGGAGGACCCGGCTCCTCGCCTTGACGCCGGCCGTCGGCGTGGTGGTCCTCTGGCGTCTGGTCTACAACGTTCTGGGATATGGGGCCTCGGGCGGCGGGTTCTACTTTGACCCGGTGCGTGAGCCCGTGGGGTATGTGCTCGCCGGTCTGCAGCGCGCTCCCTTTCTGCTGGCCGGTCAGTGGACGACCATTCCGCCGGAACTGTACAGCTTCCTGCCCCCGATGAGCAGGATCGCGCTCTGGGTCGTGCTGAGCGTCCTGACGGTCCTGATCCCACTGCTGTTGTGGCGTTTTCTGCGGACCCACAGACGCAGCCGGTTTTGGTTTGTCGGGATGGTCCTCTCGGCGGTCCCATTCTGCGCGACGCTGCCAATGAGCCGGTCGTTGCTGTTTGTGGCTGTCGGCGCATTTGGCCTGATCTCGGAGTTCATCGCTGGATGGCTTGCCGACGTATGGGACGATAGCGGCCAGGTCGCACGCGTCCAAGCGGTCTATGCCAAGCCCAGGTGGCTGTGGTGGGCGACCCGCAACTTGTTTGTGGTGTTTGTGGTGGTGCACCTGCCGCTGGCGGCGGCTGGGCGGGTGACGGCCTCCCGCGTGGCCGACCGGATGCAGGAGCGGGTGGCCAGGACGATGGAGCTGGGCCCGTTGACGGGCGTCGAGCAGCAGGATGTGGTCGTGGTCAACGCACCCAACCCCGCGTCGTTTCTGTATGAGCCGTTTGTCCGTGCCTACGAAGAACAGACGCTGCCGAGGGGCTTTCGTCTGCTGGCGCCTGGCTTCGGCGAGGTGGAGGTGGCCCGCCCGTCATCGAGTGTGTTGATCGTCCGATCCGTCTCACAGGGGCTCTTCGATTGTCAGCGGGAAGGCGCCCGGGCGGATTTCGTGTACTTCTTCCGCTATCTGAGCGATTTTCGCGGTCCCGGGCACCCGCTGAAGGTCGGCGATCGCATGGTTCTGGACCGTATGACCGCCGAGGTGTTGGCCGTCGATGAGGGGGGGCTTCCGCGCGAGGTGGCCTTTGAATTCGACGTTGTCCTGGAAGACACCTCTCTGAAATGGCTCTGGTGGGACTGGGACAAGCGTCGGTACAGACCGTTTGCGCCGCCGCCGGTTGGAGAGACCGTGACCCTCGTCGGGCCTTTCTGAGACGCCCCGGCGGCGACCGGCCCAACCTCAATCGCGACAGGATGCTCCCGCATCTGAAGAGACCCTTTTGCGTCCCGGCGCAGTTTGGCATTCCCGCGAGGCCGGCTGTCGCTTATAATGCCCCCGCTGAAAGGGCAGAATTGGCAACATATGGGTAGAACCAAGAGAGATATTGAACGAAACGAGCAGGTTTATCAGCTCAGCACGCTGGTCGCGGGGGAGTTCTCGCTCCAGGAGGTGCTCGACCGGCTGGCCGAGGCGGCGGTCAAGATTGTTGGCGCCAGGGCCTGTTCGATCCGCCTGGTGGACGACGAGACCAACGATCTGAGGATGCGCAGCACCTACGGACTCAGCGAGGAGTACCGCAACAAGGGCCCCGTCACGAAGGACGACGAGGTGATCCGTGCCGCCTTTGCCGGCGAAGCGATCGTCATCGATGACATGCGGGACGACAGCCGCATCCAATACAAGGAAGCGACCCAGAAGGAAGGGCTGGTCAGCCAGTTGACGGTGGCCATGCAGTTCCGCAACCACCCCATCGGCGTGCTGCGGCTCTACAGCCCTCGACCGAGGGGGTTCAAGGGCGACGATACGATCGTTGCTCGGGCCGTTGCATCGCAGTGTGCCGTGGCGATCACCAATGCCAAGCTCTATGGCGAGGCGATTGCCGGCCAGCGGATGGCCGAGCAGATGCGTCTGGCCGGCCTGATCCAGCGCCGCATGATCCCCGAGAAGGCCCCGAAGATCACCGGATTGGATATTGCGGC
>Ga0209509_1001008_pt1 | contig 22906 bp, 21 predicted proteins | sample BioC13SIPDNA_FD_185743 | JGI IMG/M metagenome (GOLD analysis project Ga0209509, IMG submission 185743) | Anaerobic biogas reactor microbial communites from Washington, USA - Biogas_R1_A C13 SIP DNA (SPAdes) (version 2) | ecosystem: Engineered > Bioreactor > Anaerobic > Unclassified | place...
CGTCAGGCTGTGTGAGAATAATAGCTCGTACACCAAATAATTAACCGACTTATCCCTAAATTTTATGAGTAAAATGCTATTTCAAAAAAAGAGATTGTAATTAGTAGTCTATGCTGGTTGCAATCTCTTTAATATTTCCTTTACTCCCAGGATATTTATTGCTCTCTTTAGATTGTAGGCAAGAAACATCAGGCAAGTCTCCGTTTTTACCGACTCCAAGCCCCGGGTTAGGAAATGATTGTAACCCCAGTTTCTTTTAATTGTACCGAAGGGATGTTCTACTATCATTTGCCTTCGAGAGTATAGGATTTTGTTTTCGGCAGTCCTCTTGTCTACTTCATCCAGTAGGTTTTGTTCTATGTTCCTGAATATGCTTCTTCCACGCTTGGCTTTGGTACAGCGATCTCTTAGTTCACAAGTGCTGCAGGCTTTGGAGTTCCTGTAGTCCCGTCCTATTACCTGTCCTTTGGATTTTCGATAGTTGGCAGGTGTCAGAATATTTCCTGCCGGGCAGATGTAGTGATCTTGTTCCGGGTCATAGGTGAATTTATCGCTGTAAAATCCTTCATCTTCGGTTCTATTAGCAAATCGTTGTTTGGCTACATAAGTTTCCAGTCCAGCTTCCTGGCAGGCTTTAAGTTCCTGAGTGGAGTAATAGCCTTTATCCGCTAATACTTTGATTTCTTTTTTCTCAAATACTTCCTGGGCTTTCCCGGCCATGTCGGATAGTTGGCCATGATCGGTTGGGTTGTTAATTACTTCGCAGTCTACGATTAAGCTATGTTGTCCATCAACTACGGTTTGTATGTTGTAACAAACTTCTATCCCATTATTGTTAACTGACATCAGTCGGGCATCAGGATCAGTACCGGATATCTCTGTGGTTTCGCCTTCCTGAATAATATCAAGCATTTCCTTGTAGTTGCCTTTTCTGCTTTCCAGTTCTTTAATTCGTTGTTTGATTTCTTCTGCGGTTGGAACTCGACTACCAGCTTCAGCTTTATCTCCTTCTTCAAGTTCTGCCATATACTGATTGATTTTTTCCTCTATGTATTTAAGCTGCCGCTTTATTTTTTTCTCATTGTAGTTGTTGCGTTTGGAGTTATTAGCTCTGATTTTGGTTCCGTCTATAGCTACTATTTCTTTACCATATAGTTCCCACTGGCTACATAATAGATTGAATTGTTTAAAGACCTGTTTTAAGGGTTTTTTGTTGTCTTTTCTAAAGTCAGCTATGGTTTTAAAGTCAGGCTTTAATTTACGCATTAACCATATTAGTTCCAGATTTCTTCCTGCTTCAGCTTCCAGTCTCCTGGAGGAGCGTATGCGGTTTAGATAGCCATATAGATAGAGCTTTAACATATCTTTGGGGTCATAGGCGGGTCTGCCTAATGGATTAGGATTACTATATTTAAACCCTAATGCAGCTACATCCAAACCTTCTACAAAGGCATCAATTACTCTGACCGGATTATCTTCAGCAACATAATCGTCTATGCTATCAGGGAACATGGTTATCTGATAACGATCTTCACCTTTTACATAAGCCAATATCAACACCTCTTTCCAGTAATATTATACTACAAGATGCCGATATATTGCGGGTTATGTTGCTTTTTTACCTCCGTTTTTATTAACTTTTTTAAAAACTTTTCACACAGTCTGACGTCCCGGTGTAACACTCTTAATTTTGTATAAATTATTGCTGGCTTGGAAAACTAAAGCAATATTAAAGTTAAACGGGGGTGGATATAATGTTTGATTTTCGGCCTTTGAGTGGTGGATTTGAAATACCAATGAGGGTGGTAGGCGCCAATATTTATTATGAATGGCTGATTTATATACTTATGCTCATTCCTCTGGGGCTGTTTATTTATGGGGTATTTAAGCGGATAAAGGTCTGGCAGTTAGCCAAAGGTGATGCTTTACGAAATGAGCAGGTGGGAAAACGAATATTAAATTTTATTTATAATACTTTTACGCAGAGGTTGGTATTGAGAAAGCCTCTACCCGGCATATCACACTTTTTTTTGTTTTGGGGGTTTGTAGTATTATTTATAGCTACCGCCAGTTTTGCTGCCTGGGATAAGATTGGGTTTCCTCCGCTGGTGGGGAATATATATGTATATTTTTCAGCCTTTATTGATGTTATGGGGATGCTGGCACTGATTGGCGTTATCATTTTAGCAATTGTCAGATATGTTCAGCGTCCGGGGCGTTTAAATGATACGAAGCCATTGGATGGTTGGATTCTGTTATTAATTGCGGCTATTTTGTTCACCGGCTATATAGTTGAAGGTTTAAGAGTTGCCGGACAAATAAAGTTATCTACTTCTTTGAGTCAAATCAGTTATGAAAGTATCGCTTCACCCTTTGGTTGGCTTTTTGCGGGAATGTTTTCCGGGTTAAGTCTGGAAAACATTTTGTTTTGGCACCGGTTTAACTGGTGGTTTCATATGGCAATATCCTTTTTGTTTATAGCCATAGTTGCCTATACTAAACTCTGGCATATTTTTGCCGGTATGATTTCCTATTATTCCAGTAATTTGGAGCCGGGTGATATAAGATCGATAGAAAATATTGAGGAAGCAGAGAGTTTTGGGGTTGAACAGATTGAGGAACTGCATTGGAAGGATATATTGGATCTGGATGCATGTATTCGCTGTGGTCGTTGTCAGGAGGCTTGCCCGGCGTATAATACCGGTAAAAAATTAAACCCTAAAATCACCATAATCCAGACCATGAAAAAGCATATGGATGCAAAAGCACCCTATCTTCTTCCTGGTCAGGGGGAATTGGAAAACGACGGATCATTGGCAATGACGGTTGATGAGGTAAATGATGTTGACCAGGTCTTTAGTCAAAAGCCGGCGTTGGAACAAAGTTTATTATATGATGTGGTAAGTCCGGAGGTTTTATGGGCTTGCACCAATTGCCGGGGTTGTGTGGTACATTGTCCTATGGAGATTGAACATATCAGTAAAATAACTGAAATGAGAAGAAATCTGGTGATGTGGCAGGGAGATATTCCCGGCGAGGCCCAGATGGCATTTACCAACTTGGAGAGGAATTATAATCCCTGGGGAGCCGGTTGGGCCTCCCGGGCTCAATGGCTGGAAGAACGAAAAATAAGAGATCAGGTTAACTTACTGGGAGAAGATAAGGGTGAGTTTGAATATTTATTATTCGGCGGATGTGCAGTTGCCTTTGACGACCGCTATAAAAAAGTAGGCGAAAAAGTAATTAATTTATTAAATAAAGCCGAGGTTAAGTTTGCTTATCTGGGAACCGAGGAAATGTGCTGCGGGGACCCGGCCAGAAGGCTGGGCAATGAATATCTGTTTCAGACCCTGGCCAATCAAAATATTGAGACTTTTAATAATTATGGGGTCAGGAAGATAATTTGTCTGTGTCCTCATGGCTATAATGCCATTAAGAATGAATATCCGCAATTGGGCGGGCATTATAAGGTATATCATTATACCGAGGTACTCGCTAATCTCATTCGGGAAGGGAAACTCCGCATTTCAGATAAGGTTGATAAAAAAGTCAGCTACCATGATTCCTGTTTCCTGGGCAGACACAACAGTATTTATCAACCACCCCGGGAGATTGTAAGCCAGGTTGGCGGCAGGTTGTTGGAAGTGGAAAAGTCCAAACAGTTTGGATTCTGTTGTGGTGCCGGAGGAGGGCGCATGTTCCTGGAAGAGGAAGCTGCTTACGGGTACAAGAGAATTAACGAGACCCGGGTGGATCAACTGTTGGAAACAAACCCGGAAATAATCGTCAGCAACTGTCCTTATTGTCTGACCATGCTGACGGATGGAGTAAAGGTATCCAAAGATGATAATATCCCGGTCATGGATGTGGCTGAGTTGCTGTGGGAAAATCTTAATTAAAACTAATCAAATAGCTGGGGCTGTATCAGATCAGCTGCTGATAAACGGTGTTTTAAAGAGTGATGCATGTCATTGCTTTCTATTACACCGTTCTGCTCAGATGAATAAGATAAGCATAAGGTTTTGTTAACTTCATTATGCCAGGTGGCCAGATTTTTTAAGGCCTGTAACTGTTCATGGCGGCCTGCCCGTGAACGGCGCAGAGCTCGGTTTAATATGGTATAGCTATTTTCAATGTCGGCTTCATTAACCGGAAAGGGAAAACCATCTTTGCCGCCATGTGCAAATGAGTAACGCACCGGATCAGCATAACTGGCTTCTACTCCATAGGCAACTTCAGCTACCAGACATAAAGCCCGCAAGGTACCCGGGCCAACCCCGGAAATCCCCAATAGTTGTTCGAAGTTACGGGGTTGTTGCTCCCAGGCGGCAAATAGCGCTTTATTCAAATATGAAGTGCGGGGAATAGAGTGACGCCTGGGCATAGTTAAGTTCCGGCTGTGCTTATCCAGTTGGTCGATTTGGGCAATCAGTTTTTCCGGTGAAGTATTAATTATTTCACAACTAGCCTGGCGAAGCTGATGATTGGGCTTGGATACTAAGTTTAGGGTCTCGCTGGTGTTATCACAACAAATTGCTGCCTGTGGTTCCAATGTGAAGTCCTGCATAGCGGAGCTCAACCAGTGATAACGGCGGGCTTGCATAATGTTTTCATTCATTCCCTGCTGTATAACTGCCCATTCCCCTTTATCAGTAAATACAAAGCAATGATGATAAATTTGATAACCGTCCTGAACAGCAGCGCTATCAACCTTGGCAGACATCTTGCTGGCATAGACCAGGTTCTCGGCATTAACGCTAATGGGGTATTTATCGGCCAGAGTTTCAATCTCCTGCGGGGTATGACGGGAGACCCGCCCTTTACCACCGGCAATAAAGAAACCTGCACGGGGACCAATTTCCGCCAGACCTTCCTTAAGTGCACCACAAACCGTAGTAGTTACTCCGGATGAATGCCAGTCAAAACCGACCACACAACCCAAAGCCTGAAACCAGTAAGGGTCACTTAAACGCCTCAGCACTTCCTGACTGCCGGCATCTTCAATAATTACTTCGACTATGGCTGCACAAAGAGCTTTCATATGCGTAAACAGCCACGGCGGACATTTCCCGCCGTGCAGAGGAAGGTTGGCAGTACCAGTACGCAAGCAGTTTCCCTTCTTTCCTGGTTGGTTAATATGTGTAGTATAGCATAACAATAAGCTGTTGAGAACAAGTGTTCTAAAGAAAGGCAGGTGTTAAAAATTAACTGCCTGTGAATAAACCATTTTAGTTTATTATGGAGAGAAGAAATAGTATTTTCCGGGAGGGCAAATCATTGTTTGCTGATAAATGGAATGCATATTTACACTTTATTTCTCTGGCAGCACTGCTTGTAATGGTAGGTCTGGCAGCCTATTATTGGCCGGTGCTGCCCGAACAGATTCCTCATCATTTTGGTCCCAGCGGAGAGGCAGATAGCTGGGGCGGAAAGTATATCATCTGGTTGGAACCTATAATGGGAGCATTTTTTTATGCCGGACTTTTACTGCTGCGCAAGAATCCCCAGTGGAGCAATTTCCCCTGGAAAATCACCGAACAGAATCAGGAAGTTCAGTATGCGCTGGTAGTTTCCATGCTGCACTGGCTTACAGCCGAGTGCATGTTGCTGTTTGTATATATTCAGGCAGTTACTATTGATGTGGCGTTTGGGAATGCTGCTAAAATGGGTATGGAGATATGGTGGTTGGTTTTAGTTCTGCTGGCCACAATCGGCTATTACACCTATTATGCCTATCAGAGGAGATAGAAATCTTGAGCAGATTTAGTCTGTTTAGAACCTGACTGAAACTGACTTTTACTGACTCAACCTGACGGTTATTTTTAAAATTAATATTAAGTCAGGTCCAGTCAGTCAGAGTCAGGTAACGTCAGGTTCTAAAAATGATTAAATAAACCCCGAATCTGTACTATCTCTCTTTAAATTCCGGTTTACGCTTTTCAAAAAATGCATGAATAGCTTCGTTTTGATCTTCGGTTCCACAACAGAAGATAGTCTGAACTTGTTCCAGCAGCAATCCGCCAGCCAAACTGCTGTCCATCGAAGCATTAATGGCCTTTTTACCGAAACGCACTGCCCATGGAGGATTGTCGATAATCCTTTGTGCCAGTTTTTCAGTTCTTTCATATAGCTGTTCACGGGGAACCACTATTTCCACAAAACCAATATCTCTTGCTTCACGACCGTCAATTTCCTCACATGCCAGGATAAGGCGTTTGGCTTGTCCTGGTCCAACCAGTCTTGGCAAACGCTGACTTCCACCCATATCAGGTGATAATCCAAATCGAACTTCCGGTATGGCAAAGATGGCATCTTCGGCAGCAACTCTAATATCACAGGCGCAGATCATTTCAAAACCGGCTCCGTAACACAAGCCATGCACAGCAGCAATTACTACCGGATTCATTTCCTGCCAACGTCCGTAAACCCGTTGCAGCCAGTTGATATTATCTGCCACCGAGAGAGAATCGGCCTTTTCCAGATCTCGCAGGTTAATTCCGGCTGAAAAATGATCGCCGTCGGCCTTGATAATTACTACCCTGATGTCACGATTAGCCTCGATTTCATCCTGCACCAGCATGATTTCTTTCCAAGGGGCAAACCCCATCATGTTCATACGCTCCGGTCGATTGAGAGTAACATAAGCAATGGGACCCTTTACTTCGAGGTTATAATATTCATATTTTGACATGCCTTCAACTCCCTTCTTGGAATTATTATAATGCAAAATATTAAATATACGAAATAATTCTCTGCTGATTTATTTATCAGGTATGACACAGCGGGTAGGGTAATAATTTTACGTAGATAAAGCTAACCGATTTAATATACAATATGATAGAAGTAGAATGTAATAATGGGGAGAGCAGATGGCAGAGAACAATATTCGCAGTATGTTTGTCGTAAATCCGGCTTCCGCTAATGGACGAACCCGTAAGACCTGGACACAATTGGAGAAGTTTTTAAAACAAAATTATATAACTTTTGCGGTCAGCATGACCAGTCGGCCTTGGGAAGCTATAGAGCTTACCCGTAAGGCATTACGGGATGGCTATGAGCATATTATTGCCGTGGGCGGGGATGGTACCCTTAATGAAGTGGTAAATGGCTTTTTTGATGATCAAGGTATTTTAATAAATGATTCAGCACACCTGTCCATGATTCCCATGGGAACCGGGGGAGATTTTGCCCGTATGATGCAATTCTCCAATCAACCGGAAAATATAGTCCGCTTGTTTTTAAATCCTAAGACTATGAAATGTGACCTGGTGCGGGCTACATTTACCAGTTGGCAGGCAGAACCAACCTGCCGCTATTTTATTAATATTGCTGATGTAGGGTTGGGCAGCGATACTGTTTTTAGAGTAAATCGCAACAGCAAAATTATGGGGGGAGCGTTATCATTTTTGGTTGGCGCAGTTACTTCCATTATTGCTTTTAAAAACGTATCTTTACAGGTAACCATAGATGACCGGAATGTTTATACGGGTGAGTCCTGTTTGGTAGCGGTTGGCAATGGACAATATTTTGGCGGGGGTATGAGGGTAACCCCCAAGGCAATAATTAATGACGGCTGGCTGGATATTATAGTAGTAGAGGGTCTGGGCAAGCTTGAATTAATGAGCAACATTATTCCCATTCGCAAGGGCGAGCATTTAAAAAACCCACGGGTACATTATTATACAGGTAAAAAGGTTATGATTGAATCGCAGGACAACTTGTATTTTGAAATGGATGGGGAAACTCCCGGGCAGGGGGACCTGACATTTGAAATATTGCCAGCGGCTATGAATTTGATTGTATAGAGGAAGGAGAACTTTTTGTTTAACCGTCAGTGGAAAGCTCCTATATATGAGGCATTAGGTGATTATCAGTCAATATCTCCATTGCGGTTGCACATGCCCGGACATGCAGGTGGACTGGGGTTTGAGATGGAGGAGTTCAGGTTAATCGGCAACTATGATGTTACTGAGGTACCCGGTTTGGACGATTTGCATATGTCACAGGAGGTTATTGAAGAGGCCAGGAGTTTGCTGGCAAAGGCTTATGGGGCTAAGGAAAGTCTTTTTTTAGTTAACGGGGCCAGTTCTGGCATACACGCATTATTTCTAAGTTTTAACCCTGATGATGAGGTCCTGGTTCCACGTAATGCCCACCGATCTTTTTACAGCGCTATGGTTTTGTCCGGTATCCGGCCTATTTATATCCCGGTTGAATATCAGCCCGAACTGGATGTGGCCCTGGGGGTCACCGAGAAACAGGTGGATATTCTGCTGGCAGAAGACCAGCAGGTAAAAGCAGTTTTTGTTACCAGTCCCAGTTATTTTGGTACTACCGGCCCAATCGAAGCAATTGCCCGGAAGGTTCATCAAAAGGGAATTCAGTTATTGGTGGATGAAGCCCATGGAGCCCATTTTGCTTTTCATGATGCTTATCCAACTCCTGCTCTGCATGATGGAGCAGATGCAGTCGTAAATGGCATGCATAAAACTTTGCCGGTATTAAATCAGGGGGCTGCTTTACATGTAGCGGAGAACTTCCATGATTTTGCCCGCCTGAGGTCTGCCTATAGTTTATTAACTACTACCAGTCCCTCCTATCCCATTCTGGCTTCCATAGATCTGGCCCGGGCCTACATGGTGGAAAAAGGAAAAAGCCGGCTGGAAACTGCCAATCAACTTGCTAAACAGTATCGGGAAAAAATAAATAGCTTACCGGGACTTCGTTGTTATGGTGATGAGTTAACCAGGTTTGAAGAAGTAACTGGTTATGACCCTTTGAAAATAATAGTTTCCTTTCCCGGGCTTACTATCAGTGGGTGGGAAGTCGCCCGAAAACTAAGGGAACAATATGATATACAGGTGGAAATGGCCCAGGAAAAATTTATCCTGGCCATGATGTCCATGTTTCATGAACATTCTCATTGGGAAAGATTTTATCAGGCATTAAAAAATATAACGCCTGTTTATCAAGGCCGCAACGAGAAAGAAGGTATAGCCAAAGTTCCAGTTAAACCAACTGTACTTATGACTCCACGGGATGCTTTTATAGCACCCAAAAGGCAGATACCATTAAAGGAAAGTTCCGGTTGTATAGCCGGTGAGAGTGTAGCTGTTTATCCACCCGGTATCCCCGTTTTGTTGCCGGGGGAATTAATTACTCCCGAGATACTGGATTATCTTTTTTATATTAGAAACAGGAAATTACATATTCAGGGACCCCAGGAAAGTAGTTTAAATAGTATACTTATAATAGATGATTAGTATGAAGTAACTGAAGGTGTAGGATGAGCAGAAAAGGATTGTTTATAAGCCTGGAGGGAATTGATGGCTGCGGCAAGAGCAGTTTGAAGACGGAACTGGAAGAATTTCTGCAGCCATATTCACCAGTAAGTATAAGAGAACCGGGAAGTACGGTTATCTCGGAACAGATCAGACAACTGCTGCTGGATTGTCGTAATGATAATATTGGAGATAGAACTGAAGCCATGCTGTATGCCTCAGCCCGTTGTCAGCTAGTCGATGAGATAATTCAACCGTCGTTGTCGTCAGGCCGCTTAATTTTAGCGGATCGTTATATTGATTCCACTATCGCCTATCAGGGGTATGGCCGAGGGCTTAAGCTGGATTTTTTATATAACCTGAATCAATTGTGTACTGGCGGCATTGAACCGGATTTAACGCTGTTATTGGACCTTGACCCGCTGGTTGCATTGGATAGAAGGGCCGATGGTCGCCCTGATCGATTGGAACAGGAAGGCCTGGAGTTTCAAACCCGTGTACGGGAAGGTTATTTGCAGATTGCTCAGACCAATCCCGCCCGGGTTAAAGTGATTGATGCGTCACAGCCGCAGGTTCTGGTAAAGACCATGGCTATAGAATATATAAATGAATTGATGCAGAGGCACAACTGGTCTGAATAGGGGGCAAATATCCATGAAGATTGACCGGGATAAAAGGGGACTTAACAATTTTTCGGCAGTTACCCGCAAAAATCAGGTAGAGGTGCCCCGGAAAGAGTCGACCACATTTAATGATGAGTTATACCAGCGTCAGGAGGCCGAAGGGCGTTTTCGCATGCAGGAATTGCTTCGAGAGATGGATTGCCTGACGCAGAGATTAAATAAAAGTCTGACGGTTAATGATTTGATGTTATATAAGAAACTGGTAAAGCAGTTTTTGCAGGAAGCCATCTCGAAGGCCTATAACCTGAATCAACAACCGGGACGCAGTCGCAGAGGAAGGTCAATACTGGTTACAATTAAGACGGTTGACGAGGAAGTGGAACAACTATTGGATGATTTTGTCCGCCAAAAGAGTGATCCGGTAGAAGTATTGGAAACTCTGGATAAAATTCGTGGCATGCTTATAGATTTAATGGCTTAAACGGTTATAACCGGGGAGTTAAGAAATGATGATAACTACATTGGATAAGATAGTTGGACAACCTCGGGCAGTTGACCTGTTGTCCCGCAGTCTGGAAAATGAAAATATAAGCCACGCCTATTTATTTACTGGTCCTCCCGGAGTAGGTAAAATGACTACTGCTCTGGCCTTTGCCCGGGCTATTATTGCCAAAGGGGACCGGGATAGCGATTTGTTTTTTCAGGAAGGGTTACATCCGGATTTATTAGTAATCGAAGTACCGGAGGGTAACAGTTTTATTTTAAAAGAACAGATAAGCAAGGAACTTATACCCTGGATAGGAGTAAAACCATACCGGGCCAAACATAGAGTGGTAATAATCAGAGATAGTCAGTTAATGCGTAAGGAATCGGCTAATGCTTTACTGAAAACTTTGGAAGAACCGCCCTCTTATGGAGTGATTATTCTATGCGCTGATGTTGATGCGATCACGGAGACGATTATTTCACGCTGCCAGATAGTAAGATTTTATACCCTGGCCCAGGAAATAATATCCAGTGTATTAGTGTCTGCAGGGGTGGAAGAAGACAAAGCTTACCGCGCCGCCTTATTAAGTCAGGGTAATCTGGAGTTGGCCGAAAAATTTTCCCGGCAGGATAACGAGGAACAGCTATGGGAGTTAGCCGGCCAAAGTATTACTTCGCTGGCCGGCCCTGATAGGTTAGCAATTTTTGATACGGCTGACCGGATAAAGGAAAACCTTGAGTTCATGGCCGGTATGATGGAAACTATATTAAGAGATGTAATGGTTTACAAGCAAACCGGGCAGAGTAATCTGCTCATTATTCCCCAGAACAGTACTCTGGCAGACAGCCTGCCGCCTCTGGATTATGAGCGTGCGCGTCAGGCTCTGGAGCGTATCAGAGTATTAAAAGAATATATACGTTATTACTTAAATAAGTCATTGATCAGTATTCACATTGCCAGGGAAATATATCAGGTCTGGCAATAGGAAAGCCAGGATGGTTTTGACCAATATTTATAAGGCAGTTCAAGTTTGGAAATACACTGCCAAGGTGAAATAGAGGAGGGTTATTAATGGCCTGGGTAGCAGGAATAAGATTTAAGCCGGCCGGTAAAATATATCATTTTGCCTGTGATGATATGGATTTGGAAGCAGGCGATGCAGTTATAGTGGAGACTATCAGAGGAATTGAGTATGGAATAGTAGTTTCCGGTAAACGTGATATTCCGGAGGACCAATTAGTACTTCCGTTAAAGCCGGTAATTCGCAAAGCCACTGCTGAGGATAGTATTGTATATGAAAACAATTGCCAAAAAGAACAGGAGGCGCTGGACACTTGTCGGCGCAAAGTCAAAGAACACCGTTTACCCATGCGGTTAATTGATGTGGAATATACTTTTGATAACGGTAAAATTATTTTCTATTTTACCGCTGAAGGTCGGGTGGATTTTCGTGAGCTGGTTAAAGACCTGGCGGCCATATTTAAAACCCGTATTGAGCTAAGACAAATAGGGGTTCGGGATGAAGCAAAAATGCTGGGCGGAATAGGGGCCTGCGGGCGAATTTTATGCTGTCATAATTTTCTGGGTGATTTCGAACCCGTTTCCATTCGTATGGCCAAAGAACAAAATTTATCTCTTAATCCTACTAAAATTTCGGGGATATGCAGCCGACTCATGTGTTGTTTGAAGTATGAGTCTGAAATGTATGAGATTAAAGGGGAGGACGGTAATTGTGGAGCAAACTGTCCAGGAATTAAAGCAGCTCATGCGGGAGATGATGCTTGAGATTGGCGAGCTGAAAGAACGGATTATTTATCTGGAAAGAGAAGTTGCCCGTAGAGAAACACCCCCTGCTACTACCAGCCGGGAAAAGATACAAATTCAAGGGGAAAGTTATGAAGGAATAGGCCGGATTTACAGCGAGGGTTATCATATTTGTCCGTTTGAGTACGGCCAGCCTCGGAATGAAGATTGCTTATTCTGTATTGCTTTAATGGAAAAGGGGTAATCAGGTGGCAGATAATAGCTCAGCATGGACTGATGCAGATGAAACAGTTGATGAGCTGTTGCTGGGCGGGCTGAAAGTCATACAATCCCGTTCCGGTTATCGATTTTCTATTGATGCAGTATTATTAGCCAATTTTGTGGATGTAAATCAGGTAACCAGTGTGACTGATTTGGGTACAGGCAGTGGAGTCATTGCTCTGTTGCTGTATTGGCGACTTCCGTCTGCACAGATTACCGGTATTGAAATTCAGCCTGATATGTGTAATAGGGCAGAACGCAGTTTGCAGCTTAATCGCTGTACTGATCACATCAGGATTATAGCCGGTGACATCCGTCATATTGAGCAGCTAATACCACCGGAAAGTATGGATTTAGTAGTCAGCAACCCTCCGTATTATGGTTGTAAAGAGGGGAAAATAAGTCTGAATCAGGAAAAAGCCATAGCCCGGCATGAAATCTGTATGGATTTATCTGATCTGATCAATGCGGCCAGATATCTGCTGAAACCCCGGGGCAGATTTTCATTTATCCAGCCTGCCCGGCGTCTGTCCCTTCTGCAGGAAAACTTAGCCCGACAGCATATGAATTTAAAACGAGTACGAATGGTACATTCCTTTAAGGATCGTGAGCCTTCGATGGTGCTGGTGGAGGCAGAAAAAGATGGAACCGGTAATACAGTGATTATGGACCCGCTGGTAATATACCAATCGCCAGGGGTATATGGTGAAGAAATCCTGCAAATTTATCGGGGACAAGGCTAACATCTTGGAACAGCGAATCGGGAGTTGATAATTATGCCAGGAAAACTATATATTTGTGGAACCCCGATTGGTAATATGGAAGATGTAACTATAAGGCTTTTAAAAACTTTAAGGAAAGTAGATATAATTGCTTGTGAAGATACTCGTCACACCATCAAACTGCTGAACCGTTATCACATCAAAAAACCTTTGATAAGTTATCATCAACATAGCGATCAACATAAAGAAAACTATTTAATTGAGCTTCTGGTCAGTGGAAAAAATGTGGCTCTGGTAACTGATGCCGGTATGCCTGGTATTTCAGATCCGGGAACCCAACTGATAAAAAGTGTTATCCAGGCTGATATTGAAATAGAAATAATACCTGGGCCGTCGGCAGTAATTGCTGCCTTGACCTTGTCGGGAATGGATACGGATAATTTTGTTTTCATGGGATTTCTACCCGTAAAAGCCGGACAAAGGCGGACGGCATTGCAGGAACTGGAGCAGGAGAGTAAAACCATAGTCTTTTATGAAGCCCCGCATCGACTGCAGAATCTATTACAAAATATTATTGAGGTCATGGGCAGTGGACGACAAATTGCCATAGCCCGTGAACTAACCAAAATACATGAGCAGGTATTTCGGGGCACGGTAGAGGAAGCCCGGGAGTACTTTCAGCAAAACCAACCCCGGGGAGAATTGACCATCGTATTGGCTGGAAAAGTTGCAGAAATCCGACCAGCTTCTCTTGATGAAATAGCGGTTGAAGTTCAGCAGCTTATTGATAGCGGAATGAATAAAAAAGAGGCCCTCAAGCAGAAGGCCCGCGAATACGGAATTAGCAAATCCGTATTGTATAACTATGTAGAAAATTGTCGAATATGATAGATTAATTAACCTACCTGTTTACCCAGTTCAGTCATGCAGCTTCTGCAAAGGTTTTTGCCTTTGTAATTAATAACCTCTTCTGCATTACCGCAGAAAATACAGGCCGGTTCATATTTGCGCAGTATAATTTTTTCATTATCGACGTAAATTTCCAACGCATCCTTTTCCTCGATACCCATGGTTCTTCTTAATTCTATGGGTATTACTATACGGCCCAACTCATCAACTTTTCTTACCACACCAGTAGACTTCATCATAAAAAATATTCCTCCATTCATTAAGCCTTACACAACAAAACTATACCAAGACTCCCAATTTAAGTCAAGTATTTTTCAACAAATAAAGACAAAATGAGGGCATATAAGGTTTTAATGGGGGGAAATGTAACCGTATCCAAACAATTTTGGGATTATAGCTTGGCTATAATGTAAAAATAGGATATGGAAGTAAAGATGTGGTAAACTATAGCTTATAAATAATGCCTGAAGGTTAGTACCGGATTAACCGGTTTACTTATAGAAGCCATCAATATTTTAAGGAGGGACTTTTTTGAAACAGGAAAATCGATTTTATATTACTACCCCCATATATTATCCCAGTGATAATTTACACATTGGACATGCTTATACTACGGTAGCAGCTGATTGTGTGGCCCGATTCAAACGTATGCAGGGTATGGAGGTATTTTATTTAACCGGCACTGATGAGCACGGACAAAAAATTGAAAAAGTGGCTCGTGAGCACGGCAAACAACCGATTGAATATGTGGATGGTATAGTCAGCAATATTAAAAAACTTTGGGATACCCTGCTGATTACCAATAATGATTTTATTCGTACCTCGGAGGCTCGTCACCAGGAAGTAGTACAGAAACTATTTCAAAAAGTCTATGATCAGGGTGATATCTATATCTCTGAGTATGAAGGCTGGTATTGTACTCCCTGCGAAACCTTTTTTACCGAACGGCAATTACAGGAAGGCAAATGCCCTGATTGCGGACGTGAAGTAGAGTTAATAAAAGAAGAAAGTTATTTTTTCCGTATGGGTAAATATGCCGGGCAATTATTGGAACATATAGAGAATAACCCTGATTTTATTCAACCCCCTTCCCGGCGTAATGAAGTAGTCAGTTTTATTAAGCAGGGCCTGGAAGATTTATGCGTTTCCCGTACTACTTTTTCCTGGGGGGTTCCGGTTCCTTTTAATGATAAACATGTAGTCTATGTATGGTTTGATGCTCTGATTAATTACTTAAGTGCCATTGGCTATACCAGTGATGAAGATTTATTTAACAAATTCTGGCCGGCTGATATACACCTGATGGCCAAAGATATTCTTCGCTTTCATGCCATTATCTGGCCAACCATGTTAATGGCAGCTGGTTTGCCTTTACCCCGCAAAGTTTTTGCTCATGGGTGGATTATGCTCGAAGGTGGAAAAATGTCGAAATCCAAGGGTAATGTGATCGACCCGGTGGAATTGACCAGCAAATATGGTATTGATGCCGTACGCTACTACCTGGTAAAAGAGCTCAGCTTTGGACAGGACGGTATGTATTCAGAAGAATTGCTGGTTAACCGCATAAATTCTGATCTGGCCAATGACCTGGGGAACCTGATCAGCCGCACTACAGCTATGATAATTCGCTATTTTGATGGCAATTTACCGGCTGCGGATATTACTGAACCGGTAGATGCAGAACTTAAGGAAGCTGCCCGTACAGCTTATGAAGAAGCTACCGAAAAACTTGATAACCTGGATTTTTCAGCTTATGTGATTGCTGTTCTCAAACTGGTGTCCAGAGCTAACAAATATATAGATGAAACTGAACCATGGAAGTTGGCCAAACAGGAAGAAAGTAAAGCTCGTCTGGCTACGGTAATGTATAATCTGGCTGAATGTATCCGTATAGCACTTTTACTTTTGGCTCCAACTATGCCGACTTTGCCTGGTCGGGCCAACCAGCAGATTAACTTATTTGATGATATTGAACATTTACGTTGGGAAGAGGCTGGAAAGTGGGGACTGGCCCGTCCCGGAACGCAGGCTGTCAAAGGCGAGTCACTATTTCCGCGCATTGATTGGAAAGCGGTCAATAAAGATGAAGCACAGACTGTTACAGACGTGGCCCCCAAACAGGAAGCACCATCACCGAATCCGGCTCCAGTGCAGGAAAAAGAATATATCAGCATTGATGACTTTGCCCGTCTGGATTTGCGTGTAGCTGAAGTAACTGCCTGTGAGAAAATGCCCAAAGCCGATAAGCTGTTAATACTGAAAGTTAAATTAGGCGAAGAAGAACGCACCGTAGTATCAGGAATAGCCCAGCATTATCAACCGGAGGATTTGATTGGCAAAAAAGTGGTACTGGTGGCTAATCTAAAACCAACCAAATTGCGCGGGGTACTATCTGAAGGTATGATACTGGCAGCTTCCGATGCGAATACCGTAGAGGTGTTATTTGTCGATTCTGATATTGAATCCGGTAACCGGGTTAAATAGATGTTAATGGTGAGGGATGAGGAGTCAGGCGTGAGCCGGGAGCCAAGCCGTTGGTGTTGCCCATGCAAAGACAGCGAGCGGTATATTTATATAAACGAAAGAAAACTCGCCTATTGGGAGGATAAGTTATGTTAATTGATACCCATGCACATTTACAGGATGAAGAAATGCTGTCAGATCTGGAGGCTGTACTGGACCGTGCTAAAGAGGCCGGAGTGGATTCAGTAATTTGTATCGGCTATGACCTGCCCTCATCAAAAAAGGCTGTAGAGATAGCCCGTCAGCATGAACAGGTTTTTGCCGTAATTGGTGTTCATCCTCATAGTGCCTCCGAATTGGACAAAAATACTATAGATGAATTATTTAAGCTGGCTAAAGATCCGCAGGTAGTAGCCATTGGTGAAATTGGTCTGGATTTTTATCGCGATCTTTCTCCGCGTGACCAGCAGCGAAAAGCATTTATAGAACAGATAAAACTGGCCCAGGAGCTTTATAAACCCATAGTAATTCATGACCGGGATGCCCATCAGGAAGTATTGGATACTATAAAAGCTGAAAAGGCGGGTATCAACGGAGGTATTATGCATTGTTATTCCGGTCATCTTCCTCTGGCGGTAGAGTTAATGAAAGCTAATTTTTATATCTCCTTTGCCGGTCCGCTTACCTATAAAAATGCTCGCAAGACCCATGAAGTAGCAGCTAAAATCTCCTTTGACCGTATATTGGTCGAGACAGATTGTCCGTATCTGTCCCCTGAGCCACTGCGGGGGCGCCGCAATGAACCGGCTAATGTTTATCATATTGCAGCCAGGTTGGCTGAATTACGCAGTAAGACCATTGAGGAAACCGGATATATTACTTCCCGTAATGCTCGAACCGCATTTCATCTTCCCGAATAGACTAAAAAAAGGACTGCCTATCCCGGCAGTCCTTTTTTCATACGCTCTTATTTATACATTTCTTCAATCTGGGCAGCAAAGTTCTTAAGAATATTGCGATGTTTATTTTTTAGGGTGGGGGTTATTTCATCCAGCGCTTCCAAAAATCTGCGGTTGGAGATTACATATTGCTTGATACTTTCGTAATTTTCCAATCCCTGATTGGCCTCGGCAATATCCTGATCGATCAGGGTTCGTAGCTCAGGACTTTCAGCGATATCATCCCCGACCTGGACTATAACCCGGGCGGCCCCTTCACCAAAGTAGACTATTTTCGATTCATCAATTTCTACTCCCAGGGATTTTAATGCCGGTATAACCGTTTCAAACTTCGGTACTACTACTGCTCCGACAAACTTTCTTTCATCTGCTACCGCACAGATTTGTTCGATATAACGGGCAGTGGAGAAAGCACCTTCTACTTTGGCACGGGGAACATTTTTGCCGGTATCCAGTACCATAATGCTCTTTTTACGGTCAATAATTTTATAATAATCGACCCCTAATTTACTATTGTAAACGGTAGTGGCAATATCGCCGGTATGGAAAAACCCATCCTCATCAAAGGCTTCGGCAGTTGCCTGCGGGTTATTATAATAACCCTGAAACAACATGGGGCCTCTGACCAGCAGCTCACCATCCTCGGCAATTTTTTCTTCGGCATAATAATTGGTTGGACCCATTGACCCGGGCAAAACAGCTTTGAGGTTGCTGAAATTGACGGCATTCATGGTTTCGGTTAATCCATAGCCTTCGCAAACTCTTACTCCCATAGCCATGAGAGATTTGCACAGGTTAGGCGGCAGACCGGCGGAAGCGGAGAAAGCCATCTCGAAATTTCCCCCCAAAATATATCTGACTTTGCTGAAAACAGTTTCATCAGCCCAGGCATATTCTTTTTTCAAATCCTCCGGCAACTGGTCAATAAGATTTACATCCAGTCCCATGTCAATAAATCCTTCTTCATCACTAACATAATCAACGGCTCTGATACCTATATCCATAGCCTTTTCAAAAGCAGCCTTGCCTTCTGGAGTCGCCGAAGCGGCTTCGCGCAGGGCCATATAAATTCTTTCGAAAATGCGTGGTACGGAACAGAACCAGGTAGGCTTGAACATCTGCATATCAGCTATAACTGTCTGAGGTGAATCTGCATAGGCTATCGTCTGGCCCAGGCAAATGGATTGCATCTGACCGCATTGTCTTTCGTAAGTATGTGACAGGGGTAGGAATGATAGCAAAACATCATATTCATTACGCATACAGTCATTGCGGGTCCACATATTATTATCCGCATTTACTGCATACATAAAAGAGGAATGAGTGTGCACTGCGCCTTTAGGGTCACCAGTTGTTCCTGAGGTGTAAATTATACTGGCCATATCCCATACTTTTATCTCATCACATGCTTTTTCATAGCAATAGGGATTTTTATGCATATATATGCGTCCAATTTGCTGCAGTTGACTTATATGCATAAAAGCAGGGTGGTCAGGTAAAGGAGAGTTATCTTCCATAACAATTACTTTTTCCAGACTACTCATTTCTTCCAGGGCATCATGGACTTTTTCAGCGCCAGCCTGATCTTTTACTATAATTACCCGGGCGTTTGAATTGTTGACAATATATTGCATCTCTTTGCTTGAAAATGAGGGGTAAATGGTAACCGTTACTGCCCCTGCCCCCAGAATGGCAAAATCAGACCATAACCACTGCGGGCAATTATAGGCCATTATCGCAATGCGGTCCTGCTTTTTTATTCCCAGCGATAACAAGCCGGCAGTTAAATCCCGTACTTTCATGCCTACCTCTGCATAGGAAAGGCTGGCAGTTTCAGGGGAGCCAGGGGCGACCCGGAACCATTGACAGCGACGTTCTCCAAACTTAAATACGGCGTCATTCAATAACTCAGGCAGGGTACACATTCTAAGTTGTTCTCTGTTGATCATGCTGCTACACTCCTTAAAATAATTTAATATTGTGACTATTCTGATTATAACCTGCAGGCCGGGATAGTTTAAGAATTTTTTGCTGGTAAAATAATACAAGCCAAAGCAGGTAGTGATTTTAAGTTTTGTCCAAACCGCTTATTTCGATATTATAAATTTTTAGGACAAACTTTATACTTCTTTTCAACACCTTTTTTAGCAGGTGAAGAATAAAATAGTTAAAAAAGGATAATAATTGTAATATAGCTTGTTTTGACTGGATTCCTGTAAATGGAAATAAATCCAATTATTACAGCAAAAGGTTGACTTATTGACTGGGTATTTACTAAAATAAGAAGACCCTGGGCCGTTAAAAATATTTTTAATTGGCTGGGAAGAAAAGGAGGAGAGTTATGGGTATTGTGTGGACCAGGAAAAGCACTTACCTGGTTGCCAGTATCGCTGCACTGGCACTATTATTGGTAAGTCTGTTCTTTGCCCTACAAAAACCAGTGACGCTTGCAGTTGACGGTAAAGAAATTCATACACGCGCTTTCTTTGCCAATTCAGTTGGGGAGGTTTTAGAAAAGAATAATATTACTCTGGGGGATAAGGATAGCATTGAACCATCTTTAAACAGCAGAGTAACAAAAAATATGATAGTAAAAGTAAATCGGGCTTTTAAAATCAAAGTTATTGCTGATGGAAAAACTACTGAAATTATTACTACTGCAGTACCGGTGAAAGAGGCTATTAAATTAGCCGGAATTAAACTGGGGAGTATGGATGTAGTGAAAACCCTGCCAGCAGTAAAAATTATTCCCAATCAGGAAATCGAAGTAATCAGGGTAACACAAACGGAAGAAACAGTCGAAGAGCCAATCCCTTTTGGTGAAGAATTGACCGTTGACCATTCGCTGGAAAAAGGATTAACCCGTACGGTAAGCCAGGGAATTAATGGACTGGCAAATAATACAGTAAAAATTACCTATCATAATGGTCAGGAAGTAAAACGGGAAGTAGTAAAAACTGAACAAATCAGAGAACCAAAAAACAAAGTTGTAGCGATGGGAACTATTACTTCTGTATCCCGCAGTGGCCAGAATTTAAATTTTAGGGAAGCCAGATATATGACTGCTTCTGCCTATACTTATACCGGCAGTCGGACAGCTACCGGCAAAACTCCTGCAGTAGGTATGGTAGCTGTTGACCCCCGTGTTATCCCACTGGGCACCAGGTTATATGTTGAAGGATACGGATATGCAGTTGCCTCAGATACTGGAGGCGCAATTAAAGGGGACCGATTGGATCTATTTATGGAACAACATTTGCAATGCGTTAACTGGGGACGAAGAACCGTAAAGGTTTATGTCCTAAATTAAAAATTCTAAAATAATCTCCCAAAAGACCTTTTCAAAATATTTGAGAGGGTCTTTTTTTCATCCAAATATTGCCTCGTTTGAAATAATCAAAAAGTTAAAAACTAAACTTGGATTAGTTTTAAGGAGGTGAAAGAGATGAAAAAACAAACCTTAGTGGTACTCTGCATTAGTATCCTGTTACTATCTATGATAGGTTGTCAAACGACTGCCAAGAAACCAATGACTAACCGAAGCACTAACATTACCAACACAGGTGAAATGACGCCCAGTGAACGGAGGGTAATGGCCAGCAAGCTTTCCAATCTGGCTGAAAATGTAGATGGAGTTCAAAGAGCCGCGGTAGTTGTAAGCAGTATTGCCATGACAAATAATATGACCAGCAGAACTCCTACCAGTACAACTGCTAACAAAAACATTAACCGAGTTGTCAATCCGGAAGGAGTAGGCAATGTAAATCCCAATACCGTAGGTAATGCTAATCCTACACAAACAGCTGTCAAAGGAAATTATTCCGGTCTGATAGTAATGGTAGGACTAAATCTGGATTCAAAGACTGAAAATAATCCTACGATGGCTCGTAATATCAAGCAAACTGTAGCCAACAAGCTAAAAAATAGTGATCAGAGAATATCTCAAGTTTTGGTTACAACTGATCCAACGCTGATTCAGCGCATTAATGATGTTGCTGCCGGGATTATTCAGGGGAAACCAATTAATAATTTTGAATCAGATATTAAAGATATGATTACAAAGATTAAACAGCAACAACCAGCCTTCTAAATGATCATCATAATTAAACCTGAGTGCTATTTAATACACTCAGGTTTTTTCTCATGGACGGAAATATTTCCAAATAGCATACCGGATAGTATTGTATAATAGGCATAAACATTAAACAGGGGATAAGCAATGATTAAAACTTCTACCATATCAGGACTAAAAACCATTATGGATAAATATAAGCTATTTCCTAAGAAAAAATGGGGACAAAATTTTCTGGTAGATGGCAACATATTAACCAAAATTGCTGATCAGGCTGCTGCCAGCGGGGTGCCTTATACAATGGAAATTGGCCCGGGGTTGGGGGCTTTAACTACAGAATTGGCCGCTCGTTTCGAGGGAGTATTAGCAATAGATATTGATAATAGTCTGGAACCAGCCTTGAGGGAAGTCATACAGGGTTTACCGCAAGTCCAGTTGTTATTTGCGGATATACTTGATATTAATATCGAAGCAACATTGGATCACTATTTTCCTGCCACTAAATCCGGTTTTATTGTATGTGCCAACATTCCATATAACATTACCACACCAATAATATTTAAATTGTTGGAAGAATGCTCTGCTATGCAGGGAGCCATTTTAATGATACAGAAGGAAGTGGCCGATCGTATCCTGGCAAATCCGGGAAGCAAGGATTATGGCCTGCTTACACTTATGACCCGTTACCGGGCTGATGTTCAGCTAATAACCAAAGTATCGCGTAATTGCTTTTATCCCCGACCAGAGGTGGACTCCGCGGTAATAAAGCTGATGCCGCTCTCAAACCCTCGTGTATTAGTGCCAGACGAGGGAGAATTTAAAGGATTGATGCGATCTGCATTCCAGATGCGCCGCAAGACCATGCTGAATATATGCCATACTTATTATGAGGTTGATAAACAATTTGCTCAGGTTAAACTGGATACTATCGGGATAAACCCGATGATACGCCCGGAGCAATTAAGCCTGGAAGACTTCGCCCGCATAGCAGTTGGGTTTAAGGAAAATTGAGATGAGTAAGAAATTAGAACCTAACTTACCTTTTACTGACTGGGTCTGACAGTTTTAAGTTCTGTTTTTTATATTTGAGGGTTTTATTTGAAGCATCAGGTTCTGGAATAGGATTTAAGTAAAGAAAGCAGGGTGCAAATAGGCCCAATATCCTAACAATTATTCCGGTAAGACGTCCGGTTGTCGTCAATTCGAGTTTTATTGACGAGGAATTTTATTTTATTCGGTGTCAATGGTCAGGAAAAATGTCACCCCTTTATCTCGATAACTGAGCAGCAGAAATGTCACCCCTATCCCTACGATTTTTGGAATAGAACATTTCAGTATGGCTAAACCAGGGTGACCTATTCTTAG